>Ga0074195_1001852_pt1 | contig 26810 bp, 30 predicted proteins | sample EPASupsiteHSE623_FD_64525 | JGI IMG/M metagenome (GOLD analysis project Ga0074195, IMG submission 64525) | Bioremediated contaminated groundwater from EPA Superfund site, New Mexico - Sample HSE6-23 | ecosystem: Environmental > Aquatic > Deep subsurface > Groundwater > Contaminated ... | reverse complement strand
CATATTGGCGTACTGGTCGATAATTACATTTTTTAAGTATGTTTTTAATATAGTTATATCTTTAACATTTTGTTTAATAATATGAGGTTCTAATCCAAAAGAATGTACAAAAATACCAGAAGGGAAAGTTCCATCTAATATTTGTAAAAATCTACTTAGTGCTTTTAGATTAGTGTGCGTGGTGTGCTTTACCATTTGGTTTAAAATACCCTTTTGTTTTTTCTACTTTTATCTTTTCATTTACATAACAATCTTTGATTATATCAGCAATTGAGATATCATCTAACACTATAATTTTAAACTCTTCTATCATCAAAGGCTGATGTCTATTTCCTATTTCATAAGCTGTTTTTGCAAAAGTCAAAGCATCACTGAACTCTAAAATAAAAACTTCATCTTCACTTCTTTTTACTTTAATAGCATATCCATCTTCACAAATTAAAATATCATTTTCATGAAGATGCGTGAATTTTACTTTTACGATTAAATTTATATTCTTTTTACTAACAGCTGTTAGGTTTGGCTTTTGCATATCAAACCAAGAGAGTTCAACCTCATCGTTTGAATCTATATCTTTTTTTATTTCAATTACTTTTTTTATTACGGTAAATGTCATAACTCTTTCCTAAAACATAAAATATTTTTTAGCCATTGGAACTACTGAGACATAAGTTGACTCTATTAGTTCACCGTTTACTGTAACATCATAAGTTTCTGGATCTACTTTTATATCTCCTATGAAGTCATTTAACTTCATATCTTTTTTACCTATTGTTCTTGTATTTTTAACTGCTAACATTGATTTGCTGATTCCTAGTTTTACAGCTAAATCATCTTCAAGAGCTACTTTTGAAGTGAATATTACACTTGTTTTTGCCGATGCTTTTCCAAGACTACCAAACATTTTTCTATACATACTTGGTTCTGGTGTTGGAATAGAAGCATTTGAATCACCCATCAAGGCAAGTGCTATAAATCCACCTTTGATGATAATTTCAGGTTTCACTCCAAAAAATGCTCGATTCCATAAAACTAAATCGGCCATTTTCCCAACTTCTACACTTCCTACATATTCATCAATTCCTGAGGCAATTGCTGGATTTATTGTATATTTTGCGATATATCTTTTGATTCTATTGTTATCACTTTTTTCATCATCACATTCTAATATTCCTCTTTGTTGTTTCATAGAGTCTGCAACTTGCCATGTTCTGATTAATACTTCTCCAACTCTTCCCATTGCTTGTGAATCTGAACTTGTTATACTTATGGCTCCAATATCGTGTAATACATCTTCAGCAGCTATTGTTTTTCCTCTGATTCTACTTTCTGCAAAACTTACATCTTCTGGAATTTTTGGGCTTAAATGGTGACAAACCATAAGCATATCAAGATGTTCTTCTATTGTATTTTTTGTATATGGTAATGTGGGATTCGTACTAGATGGAAGTACATTTGCCATACCTGCTACTTTTATAATATCAGGTGCATGTCCACCACCAGCTCCTTCACTGTGGAAAGTGTGTATTGTTCTATCTTTAAAAGAGCCAACTGTAGTTTCCACAAATCCAGATTCATTTAGTGTATCTGTATGAATTGCAACTTGGACATCATACTTTTCTGCTACACTTAAACAAGTATCTATGGCATTTGGAGTACTTCCCCAATCCTCGTGAAGTTTAAGCCCCATTGCTCCTGCTTTTATCTGAACTTCTAAAGCTTCTTTTGATGAACTATTCCCTTTTCCCATAAATCCAAAGTTAAGTGGTAAATCATCCACACTTTGAATCATTTTTGCGATATTCCAAGCCCCTGGAGTACAAGTTGTGGCATTTGTTCCAGTGTTTGGTCCAGTTCCTCCACCAATCATGGTTGTTACTCCACTAGCTAAGGCTTCATCAATTTGACCCGGACTTATAAAGTGAATATGAGTGTCAATTCCACCAGCTGTGATAATTTTTCCCTCAGCTGAAAGTATTTCAGTATTTGCTCCAATTTCTAAACCATGAGTTATTCCATCACATAGATTTGGATTTCCTGATTTTCCAATGGCAATTATAATTCCATCTTTGATTCCAATATCAGCTTTGTAAATACCTGTGTAATCAATGATTATTGCATTTGTGATAATCAAATCAGCCACTTCAACAGCTGTTGGACTTTGAGCCATTCCATCACGAATAGTTTTTCCTCCACCAAACTTACTCTCTTCACCATAAGTTGTATAATCTTTTTCAATTTTTGCGATTAATGAAGTATCGGCAAGTCTAAATCTATCACCAACAGTTGGTCCATACATTGAAGCATATTTTTCTTTTGACATTTTCATCTTATACTCCTAAAAACTTATTTAGATTTTCCATTGCTTTGGCTTTTACATTCTCATCGTCTAAAAAGCCCTCAACCAAACCATTAAATCCACTCACATATCTTCTTCCACTAAAATCTATTAAGTTAATACTTTTTATAGAACCTGGCTCAAATCGTACAGAAGTTCCAGCTGCAACATCAAGTCTTTTTCCATAAGCTTGGTTTCTATCAAAATCTAAAGCACTATTTACTTCAAAGAAGTGATAATGTGAACCAATTTGAACTGGTCTATCTCCTTTGTTTTCCACTTCAATAGTGATAATTTCTTTATTTGCATTTAGTTCTATTTCACCCTCCTCTATCAAATAAGCGCCCGGTAAATCTGAACTATTTTTATAAGGGATTGGATTATGAACAGTAACAAGTTTTGTTCCATCGTCAAAAGTAGCTTCAACTTGAACCATATGCATCATGGAAGCCACTCCATCCATAACATGCTCTTCTTTTAGAACTTTTGTAGCATCAACCATAAGTTGGGCAACACTTTTTCCATCCCTTGCACCTTCAATTATATATGAGCTCAAAATTGCTGTAGCTTCTGGAAAGTTTAGTTTTAAACCTCTATTTTTTCTCTCATGTGCTAGACATGAAGCTGTATAAAGCATTAGTTTTTCTTGTTCACGATTTGTTAGAAACATTCTATTATCTCCTTTTATTGTTTACCTAAATTAAAACTTTTTTTATTTAATTCTTTTCTATAAAGTTCCCAAACTTTAAAGATTTTTGTTTTTAGTTCAAACATATTGTTAGAACTAATAGAACCTAAAATGATTTTTTTATTTTTACTATATGAAAAACTCTCAAAATTCTCCAGATGTAAGTTGTTTAAAAAATGCTCATTATGATTTGTTTTTATATAAAATTTAGCAAAAATGAAATTTTCACTGCTTTTTCTAGTGATGTAATCTTTTAATTCATCACCTAAAATATCAAATTTTTCTATATATTCTAGTTTTTCATTTTCAAAAAATCTGTTTTTAATCATCATTATTGAGAAATCAAAGTTTTCAAAACTTCTTCCACGACTCAAAATATCTGTATAGAAAAAAGTTGAGCTTTCATCGCTTTTTAGATTAAAAAATTGAATATATCGTGAGTCTTTATATAAAATCAACTCATCATTTATAAATTCTAGATTTGAGTTATTTAAAAGTTGCACATCTATTTTATTTATTCCATACTCTTTTTTTGATGGATAGATTTTTGTGGCTGATTCGGTTGTGAGTATTAAGTTTGAATTATCAAGTTTTACAGATGTTCTAAGTCTATCTTTTGGAAAAATTCCCTCTCCAATATTCAGCAATTTTATGTAGTTTTCTTGTTCATTAAAATGATAATGTCTTGAGGGAAGTTTCAAACTATCTAATGAAAAAACCTCATCTTTAAAACTAAACTTAATACTCATTTTTCTCCTAAAAATCCTGCTTTAATCTATAAATATTTTATCCAAAAAATCATAGATTACTTTTTTTTCACCTGTATAAATTATATATAGAATTAGGCTCTTTATTTTTGCTTATTGAAAGAAAAATAACACTAAAACAACACTTTTATTTTTTTAAATAATCTAATATCTTTAGGTTTTCTATTTCAAACTTAGAAAAAGCAAACCATTTTTTACCTAAATCTTTTAAACTAGCACCTAGATGATAAACTTCTTTTTTATCAATGATTAAAAATCTATCGTGGGAGTTTTTGAACTCGAATAGTTCTATATTTTTGTATTGAGTTTCATATTTTTGGAAATCTAGTTTGAGTTGTTTAGTGATAATTTTTGTGTAAATTTTGATTTTAATATTTGGGTATTTTGAAAATATTGTAAAAACAGTTTCATCAATGTAATTATCAATTAGGATTATTTCATCAACTGCAATTTTTATTAAATCATTTATAAAAACATAAGCATCAAAAACTTCACCATCGTAAAATATTCCTTGTTTTGATTTAAGAGATTTATCTTCTAAAGCATTTAATATTTGATTTATTTTTGTATCTGTTTTTAGTTCATAAGAAATTTGTCTTTTTTCTAAAAAATCAATTTTATAAAATAAAGCATTATCTGAATTAATTATCTTTCTCATTTCAACAAATGCTCTTATTATTTTCACACTTATATCAACTGCAATCTCACTTCTTAAAACTGCACTTAACATAGAAACACCTTGTTCTGTAAAAGCATAAGGCGGTCTTCTTAGTCCCATCTTATCTGAATTGGAAGTCACAAATTGTGACTTCCAATTTTCAAACTCTTCTTTTGAGAGTTGAAACATAAAATCATTTGGGAATCTAGCTTCATTTCTTTTTACTGCTTGATTTATATGTTTTGTTTCTACTCCATAAAGTTCTGCTAAGTCTCTATCTAACATCACTTGATGGTTTCTTATTGTGAGGATTTTATCTTTTATACTATTTTCATTTATTATCAAATTTTGCATTTTTTAGCCTTTTGAATTTACATGAAGAATTATATAAACTTTTTTGATTAATAATTAAAAATATCACAATTTGTTATTTATTTTGAGAAATGAACTTGAATTACTAAAAAATAATACTTTTACAATTTCTCTTTGTTTTGATATAATCAAAAACCAATTATAAAAAGGAATTTTTATGAAAACTATTCAATTAAATGTTGAAGATAATGTTTATCAAGATATTTTAAAAAGTGGTATTGATATTCAAAGTGAACTAAAAGATATGATAAAAAAAACAATTTATAAAAAAGAGCATAAAATTACAAATGAATTAGCTATCTCATTAAGTGATGTGGCAAAAGGAAAAACGAAACCTCTTCAAGATTTACTTGATGAAATTTGAAACTGTTTCTTTATTTGAGAAACAATTTAAAAAATTAGCAAAAAAATATTCATTTATCAAAGAAGATATATCAAAATTTATAACAGATTTTGATACTCTTCATCCTCAATCTACAACTATAAAAAACAATCTTTTCAAAACCAGACTAGCAAACAGTAATAAAAACAAAGGTAAAAGTTCAGGGTATAGAATCTATTATTATTTAAAAATAAATGACACAGTTTATTTATTGACTATCTATGACAAATCAGAAATTGAGTCAATCAATGAATCTATTTTAGATGAGTTTATTAATGAGATAATTAAAGAGTAATTTATGCTAAAAAAGCTATCTGTTTTTTTATTTTTTTAAATTAATTCCAAAGATTTTGGTTAAATATTCCAAGAATGATTATTTTATTGTTTTTTTCATCTATTTCAAAAGGAATTGTATAACCTTTGAAAATAAGTTCTCTTGTTGTTGAATTTTCTGAATTATTTCTTTTTCTGTATAAGTAAGGAGAATGTGGGATATTTTTTATTTTGAGAATGAGTTCATCATAAAATTCTAAAGCACGATTTACACTATCAAGAGCTATAAAATCAATGATTATTTCAAATTCTTCTTCAAATCGTGAAGATTGTTCCAATATCAAATTTTAGACTCTAGTTTTTTTCTAATTTTGTCAAGCCCAGTACCAAAAGGAACTGTTTTCATAGTGCCACTTTTGTATTCATTAACTCTTTGATTTATTTCATCATCAAGTGATTTTTTCACTATAACAGCATCTTTTGGCAATGAGTTTATGAAATCTTCAAATTTATCTAAATACTGCTCTTTTATATCAATTTTCATAGTCATAGAAAAATCCTTTTTTTGTTTCGTTAATTGTAACATATCTTAGATATGAATTTAAAAAATGGTGACTTTCCTCTTTTTTTCTTTTTTTTTTATTTAAACGAGGAAAAATTTGTTATTTATTTTATTTAATTAGTATCTGATTTTTTAGAATCTTACTCAGTCTTCTTGACCATTCATCATCAGAAGAAAGTTTAATTTTAAAATCACTTTCAAATAATACTATGCCTTTACAAAATTCTGTAACAAACTCTTCTATTATCAGAGGAGTATGTTTTTCTTCTTCAATTTTTGGTGTAATTTCTAAAAAAAGTTTTAGCATAGGATTAGTTCTCTTCCCTAAAAAATATTGAATTTCTTTTGCTGTGTCTTTTTTAGAGAAATCAGATTCACTTGTATGTGTATGTAAAACCCCGCACCTAGCAGCCCATAAATCTAATTTAGTTACATTAAGAACATTTGAATTTAAGATATATTTTTGCACCCAATTTTGGAATGTTTTTCCTGTTGCACTATCATTAGATAATTCTGAATCAATAAATCCAAATGTATCAATAGCAGAATATATTATTACAAGCAATTGCCCAAATAATTTTTGTTCATATAAAATCTGTACTGCATCCATTGTTTGTAAACAAAACTTATCGAAATTTTCATAATTACTCATTGTTATTCCTAATTTCTAACTATTTATTCAACATATATTATATACAAGACACACTAAAAATCAATAAATAATATAATTAAAATTACAATAAAAAATAAAAATCTCAAACCGACATATATTTCCTAATAATCTCATCACTAAGTTGCCCTATCTTACCATTTGCAACTACACTTCCTCTATCAATCACATAAAAATCATCTCCATGACGTCTGGCAAATGGTAGTTTTTGCTCCACAAGCAATACTGTGATTTGCTCTTCTTTTGTAAGATAATCAATTACTTGTCCTATTTGAGCTACGATATTTGGCTGGATTCCTTCACTTGGTTCATCTAGGATTAAAAAGTTTGGGTCGATACATAAAGCTCTTCCTATTGCCAACTGCTGTTGTTGCCCTCCACTTAAATCTCCGCCTTTTCTATTTGCCATATCTTTTAAAACTGGGAATAAATCGTAGATTTTATCTGGGATTTTTTTGATTTTATTTCTATTTGTCATTACTCCAATTTCAAGATTTTCTTTTACAGTTAGTTGTGAAAAAATTTCTCTTCCTTGTGGAACATAACCTATTGCGATTCCTGCTCTTTGGAAGTCTGAAAGTTTTGAAATATCATTTCCCTCATAGATTATTTTTCCATCTTTTATAGGAAGTAATCCCATGATTACTTTACTAATTGTTGTTTTTCCAACTCCATTTCTTCCCATTAGACAAGTGCATCTTCCTTTTTTTATCTCTAAATCCAAATCCCATAAAGTGTGGCTTTGTCCGTAATATTGATTTATTTTTTCTAGTTTTAACATCATTACTCCCCTAGATATACTTTTCGCACTTTTTCATTGTTTTGTATTGAGTCCATTGAACCCTCAGCCAAAACAGAACCCTCATGTAAAACTGTCACTTTTTTTGCGATACTTCTTATAAATTCCATATCATGTTCTACTACGACAACTGCATTATTTTTTGCTAAACTTGTCAAAATCTCTGCTGTTTTTTCCACCTCTTGTGGTGTCATACCTGCAACTGGCTCATCTACAAGTAGAAGTTTTGGCTCTTGCATGATTAACATTCCGATTTCTAACCACTGTTTTTGACCGTGAGATAAAATTCCTGCTTCAAGATTGTAAAGCTCTTTTAGACCTATTAGTTTCATGGTTTCTTCGATTTTGTCTTTTTGTTCAGAACTTAATTTTGAAAAAAGTGTTTTGAAAAATCTCTTATCATCTTTCATTGCAAGTTCTAGGTTTTCAAAAACTGTGTGATTTTGAAATACTGTTGGTTTTTGAAACTTTCTTCCAATTCCAATTTGTGCGATTGTTGGCTCATTCAAACTCAATAAATCAACAGCTTCTCCAAAAATCACACTTCCTGAATCTGGTTTTGTTTTTCCAGTTACCACATCCATCATTGTCGATTTTCCAGCTCCATTTGCTCCGATGATACATCTTAGTTCCCCATAATTTATAGAAAAACTAAGATTATTTAAAGCCTTAAATCCATCGAAACTAACACTTACACCATCCACAAGAAGTATTCTACTTCCGATTTTTAAATCTCCGATATTATCTTCATTTCTATTTCTTAAAGATACCATTATGAAGCCTTTCTTTTTTCATTTATCATGGCTATTAACCCAACTATTCCCTTTGGAAGATACAGCGTAACTACTACAAACAATCCACCCAAAGCATATAACCAAGCTTCAGGAAGTGCAGAAGTAAAATATGTACTTGCAAGGCTTACAATCATAGCTCCAATAATCGCTCCATATAGAGTTCCTCGTCCTCCAATAGCAACCCAAATTACTAACTCAATAGAAAATAGTGGAGAAAATACATTTGGATTTATAATTGCCACTTGTGGCACATATAAAGCTCCTGCAATTCCTGCTAAAACAGCTGAAACCACAAATATAAAAAGCTTATATTGCTCAACTTTGTAACCCAAAAATCTCACTCTACTTTCAGCATCTCTTATTGAGATTACAACTCGTCCAAGTCTTGAATTTATGATAAATCTGCAAATCAAATATCCTAAAACCAAAGCAAAAAAAGTGATTATCAATAAAGCAACCCTTGTTGTATCTGCTGATAAATCAAATCCTAAAATATCTTTAAAATCTGTCAAACCATTGTTTCCACCAAAACCCATATCATTTCTAAAAAATGCCAACATCAAAGCATAAGTTAAAGCTTGAGTTATGATTGATAAATAAACTCCTGTTACCCTACTTCTAAAAGCAAACCAACCAAATACAAAAGCCAAAATTGCTGGAACTATCATTACCATCAAAATTGCAAATACTGGATTATCAAAGCCATACCAAAACCATGGAAGTTCTTTTAGGTTCATAAATACCATAAAATCAGGAAGTTCGGCATTTCCATAAACTCCCCTATCTCCAATTTGACGCATCAAATACATGGCAAAGGCATATCCACCAAGAGCAAAAAATGCCCCATGACCTAAACTTAAAATCCCTAAATATCCCCAAACTAAATCTAAAGCCAAAGCTAAAAGTGCAAAAGCTAAATATTTCCCCAAAATCGTAACTGTAAAAGTTGAGATATGAAAAATCGAACTCTCAGGAATAAACAAGTTACAAAAAGCAACCACAAACACTACAACTGCTAAAGATGATAAAACGATTTTTCCACCCTTGTCATTTTCTAAGATTCTTAAAATTATTGATTTATTTTTACCTGCAAGCAGGATTTCACTTCGTTTCATCATTTTCTAATCCTGTGCATCTCGACCTTTTTGAGGGAATAATCCTCTAGGTCTTTTTTGTATAAATAAGATAATAAATACCAATATGATAACTTTTGCCAAAATCGCACCTGCAAGTGGTTCGATAAATTTGTTTATCTCTCCAAGTGTAAATGAAGCGATTAAAGTTCCCCATAGATTTCCAACTCCACCAAAAACAACAACCATAAATGAATCCACAATATAAGCTTGTCCAAGATTTGGTCCTACATTTGTTAGCTGTGATAAAGCAACTCCAGCAACTCCTGCTATTCCTGAACCTATTCCAAAAGTGATTGCATCAATTTTGCTTGATTGAATTCCCATAGCTCTTGCTATTGGTCTATTTTGAGAGACAGCTCTAACTTTCAGTCCTAAAGATGTTTTTTTCATTACATATAAAATGGCAAAAAATACAATAAAAGCAAAAATCACAACATACAATCTATTGTAAGTCAAAGATAAAGCTCCATTTATTTCCAATGCTCCACTCATCCAAGATGGTGTTTTTACTTCTTGATTTAGTGGAGAAAATATTGTTCGCACCACTTGTTGTAAAATCAAACTTATTCCAAAAGTTGCAAGTAGTGTTTCAAGTGGTCTTCCATAAAGATGTCTTATTACTAATCTTTCGATGGCAATTCCAACTAATCCACTTATTATAAAAGCGCACGGAATTGCAATAATTACAGAATATTCAATCAAATTTGGCATTAATTGTTGGATTGTATAAGTTGTATACGCTCCAATCATTATTAGCTCTCCATGAGCCATATTTATTACTTTCATAACCCCAAAAGTAATAGCTAAACCAATGGCAGCTAAAAGTAAAACTGAACCTTGAGAAAGTCCAAAAAATGCAGTTTCAATAAATGAATAAATAGATTTACTAAATTCTATTTCATTTAAAGCATTTTTAACTGCCTCTTTTATTTTTTCATCATTTGACTCTTTTAAACCAGTCAAAGTTTCAAGTGATTTTGCAGATAAAAACCCACCTAGTTCACTTATAGCTTTTAGTTGTTCATCCCCCGTTGCAAACTTTGCATTTATATTTGCAAGGCTCTCAAGTAAAATATCTTTTATTGAAGATTTTTTTTCAGTTTTTAAGGCCTCTAAAATAATCTCTTTATCTTGCTCTTCTAGGTTTTCCAAGATATTTTTTGCAGCATTTAATCTTTTGTTTTCATCACTTGCAAAAAGATTTATTTTTGCAAGTGAAGCTTTTATAACACTTCTTAATTTATTATTTATTTTTACTTTTGAAAAATCATCTTGATTAGCATTTGAAACAGTATTATTTGTAAATAGAGATTTAAAGCTATTTTTCTCTAAAAACAAGATTTCATTGCTTTGATTTTGAAAATATAGATTTCCTAAAAGCATATTTTGTAATAAAATTTCTAATCTTTGTTCATCTTTATAATTTATTATTAACTCATTTAAAACATCTTCTTTTACTTTGAAACTATTATCTGATAATTTGCTAGATAACTCCTCAAAAGTTGAAGAGTATGAAAATGAGAAAATCAATAAATTAAGGAGTATTATTTTTAAAATATTCATTTTTATTTCCTTAAGAGAAATATGGAAGAAAACTCTTCCATATTTTGATTTATTATTTAGTACCTACACATTTTTTAGTAACTGTGTTGTAACTTCCACAATTAACTGGTTTTGTCCAATCAGCTATTAAATCTTTGCTTCCTGGTAAGAAATCAGACCAAGCATCACCTTCAATCTCTTTTGTAGAAGAAACTGTTTCAAATTGTCCATCTTCTTGAATTTCACCAATTAATACTGGTTTTGTGATATGGTGATTTGGTAGCATTTTTGCAGTTCCACCTGTTAAGTTTGGAACTTCTAATCCAATAATCGCATCACTAACTTTTGCCACATCTGTTGTTCCAGCTTTTTCAACAGCTTTTACCCATAAATTAAACCCGATATATGTAGCTTCCATTGGGTCATTTGTAACTCTTTTTTCATCTTTGATGTATGTTTTCCAAGTTTTGATAAAGTCACTATTTACTTTTGCATCAGCACTTTGGAAATAATTCCACGCAGCTAAATGTCCAACAAGTGGTTTTGTATCAATTCCTGAAAGTTCTTCTTCACCAACGCTGAATGCCATAACTGGAATATCATCAGATTTGATTCCTTGATTTCCTAACTCTTTATAAAATGGAATATTTGCATCTCCATTGATTGTTGAAACAACTGCTGTTTTTGTTCCTGTTGTTCCAAATTTTTTAATATCAGATACAATTGATTGCCAATCAGAGTGACCAAATGGCGTATAATTAATCATAATATCTTCTTTTTTAATACCTTTAGAGATTAAATAAGCTTCTAAGATTTTGTTTGTAGTTCTTGGATAAACATAGTCAGTTCCAGCAAGAACAAATCTTTTTACACCCATCTCTTTGATTAAATAATCAACCGCTGGAATTGCTTGTTGGTTTGGTGATGCACCTGTATAAAATACATTTTTACTTGACTCTTCACCCTCGTATTGAACTGGGTAAAATAAAAGTCCATTTAACTCTTCAACAACTGGTAAAACAGATTTTCTTGAAACCGATGTCCAACATCCAAAAGTAACATCAACTTTATCTTTTGTGATTAATCCTCTCATTTTTTCAGCAAATAAAGGCCAGTTTGAAGCTGGATCAACAACTACAGGTTCAAGTTTTTTACCTAAAATTCCACCTTTTTTGTTTTGCTCTTCAATCAACATCAAAACAGTATCTTTTAGTGTTGTCTCAGAAATAGCCATAGTTCCAGATAAAGAGTGTAAAACTCCAACTTTAATCGTATCAGCAGCATGAACTAACATTCCACCTAGTAACGCAGAAGTAACGATTGCTTTTGCAAATAATCTTTTCATAAAATCTCCTTTTAGTTTAAGTCCTTTTGACTTCTAAGAGAAGTATAAAATAGAAGTGTTGTTTAAGTGTTGCTTTTAGGGTTGGTGGGGAATGGTTGGTGTATAGATTTTAGACAGGAAGAATTTAAAATTCTTCCTAATATTTTAGATAAATTATCCTAGAAAATTAAATGGTATATTTAATAAAGTAGCAATTACAAAATAAAATAATCCCAATAAAATACTCCAAAAACTAAATAAACAGAAAAATATTACAACTATTCTAAAAATTGTGCCTATATGATTTTTACTCATTTTAACTCCTCAATTATGGCTTCAATTTGTCTTCTATGAATAAATGTGTGCATATACATAAATACACTCCATTCAAAGTTATTAAACTCTATAAACCAAGGATGTTTTTTTCTCATTTTAGATTGTTTTTTATCCAAAGATTTAATGAACAAAATGTAATCTTGATAAAACTTCTTAAAACTTTCATATTGATTTTTATTGTTTAATTTTGGTTTTACATTTTCTATTTTTACATCTTCTTCAAACTCTTTTTCTAAACTTAAAGTCTCAATTATATTTTTAACTTTATTTCCTGCAATCTCAAGATGTTCTAAAACCATATTTATTGAAAATTGCCTTGAATCATCCTCTATAGCAAATGTTCTATCTATGATAATTTTTTTTGTTAATAAATCTTCATTTATAGGTTTTAAAAGTTTATCAATGATTTTTAACTCTCTTTGTAATAAAAACAGAGCTATATCCCAAGTTATAAAAATTCTAATAGTTGGAACTAAAAGATTTTTTATAAAAAGCCTTTCAAAATTTGGTAATCCAGAACCAGCGGGTGCTAACTTCATTTTAAACCTTTATATTATATTTAGCTTAATTTTAGAGTAATTACTCTAAATAATTAATTAAAAAGTATTATATGAGTATAATTTTTTATGAAAAAAGAGTCAATAACTAAAAAAAAGATAAAAAAACAAGCATTAGAATTATTCAATGGAAATGATACATTTTCAATTTCTACAAATCATATTGCAATAGCTGCAAAAATTTCATCTGGAAATTTGTACTATCATTATAAAAATAAAGAGGAAATTATTATTGATATTTATCAAGATATGATTGAAAAATTTGAAGAGTTGAATAGTTTTGAGAAAATAATAAATAGCAAAACTCCCTTAGAAGAATTATCCAATTTATATGATCTATATTTAGATATTTTTTGGGAATATAGATTTATTATGAGAGATTCTTCTGTTTTGATTTCAACTTTACCAAAATTAAAAGAGATATTTATTCAAAGACAAAATCTAAGAATCTCACAAATAAAAGGATTAATAGAATACTTTATTTCAAAAGATATATTCAGACAAATGGATGATGATGAGATTTTATTATGTGCAAAATTAAATTGGTTTATCTCTACTTATTGGCAAAGTTATATTTCAATAAATGAAGAGATTACAAAAGAGTCTTTCAAAGAGGCAAAAGATATTATATTTAAAATAAATATAAATCCATTTTTGAAAAACAATAACGTATAGAAGGGAAACAAATGATAAAAACACCATTTCTAGCAGTAGATGGAATAATAAAACTATATGATGAAAATGAAGATTTTCAAGGAATTGTTTTAATTGAAAGATTAAACAGACCTCTTGGAGTTGCAATTCCTGGCGGATTTGTAGATATTGGTGAAACTGTTGAAAATGCAGTTGTTCGAGAGATGAAAGAGGAAACTTCTCTTGATATTATTATTGAGTCACTTCTTGGAGTTTATTCAGACCCCAAAAGAGATGAGAGATTTCATACAGCTTCTGTGGTTTATGTTTGTAAAGCTTATGGAAAACCTATTGCACAAGATGATGCAAAAGAGGTTTATGTTTATAAACTAGATGAAATTCCACTTGAAAAATTGGTTTTTGACCATAAAAAAATCATTCTGGATTTTTTAGAAAAGCTATAAATATAGATGTAATTTATAGAGAAAAAAGTTATATATTACTTTTTTTCCTCTATTTTTTTTATGATAAATACCAAAATTTCTGTAATTCCAATTACTATTAGAATATAAATAATTAAAGGGATAAATCCCAAAAATGCAGATATAAGAATCTTACTATAACAAAAATTTGCAAATTCTCTAAATATTGAAATATCTACAAAACAAGTCGAAACTTCCATACTAGATTCATTCCAACCCGTACAATTTTGCATCGCTAGCAATGGAATTATCATTGTCAAAGAATAAATTGTTAATCTTATAATTTTTATCTTTTTATTACTTTCCATGAGATTCCTTAGAACTAAATATATTTTTGAATATATACTTTTTTATAATTCTTGTCAACAAAATTTTATTTAAAAAATCCAAAAGTCTTTAATATTGTTCTTGTTCCACCAGCTGCGATTGTTTGTTCTGCCCTGAAAGTTAAATCAGAAATATTTTTTAATAACACATCAAAAAGTTCATCATAACTATGTTTTGGATAATCACTTTGTAGAGCGATTTTATTGTAATCTGTATCTGTTATTCCTTTTTTTGTCCAATCTTTTAAAGAATCAAAAGAGACAGAATATGCAAAGTTTTCAAGTCTATTATCACTCTCTTTTGCATCTAAAATTACACCTTTTATTGCGCTTTTATTTAATAGTTCTATAAATTCATCATTTAAATCTTTTGAATCTATAACTAAAGGTTTATTCTCTACTAAAGTTAATTCTTGGGCATTTGTGATTCTTATTGCAACGCAATTTTTATCTTGTAAACTTTTAAATTCAACTGGCAAAGTGTATTTGAATCTTTCAACTTCTTGACATAATTCTTGGGCTTTTTGTAAATCCTCTTTATTTCTTGGATTTATTATAAAGTATTCCACTCTTGTATCTTCAATTAGTTCTGCTAAATTTTCCAAAAACTCTTCATCTATTCCTGAAAGTTCAATATTCATATCTAAAACCATATAATTCCTTTAGTTTATTTATGAAATTTGAACTTGCAAAATAAATTCCTTCTAAAGAAAAACTCTCTTTTGTAGCACTATTTTTTTAGTAAATCCATCAATTCTTGATATTTAAACTCATTTATTAGATTTTTTATATGATTTTGCAACTTTTCCGATAAGTTATACTCTTTTATTAAAAGCAAAATTTCTTCATTATCCATCAATAAAACTTGTTCATTTAATTTGTTTAAAAACTCTTTTGAAAGATTTTTTACCTCTTCTGATATATCATTTTTTTCTTCTTTTTCTTCATATTCAAACTCTATATTTAGATATTTTTTTAGCATTAATAAAATATCTTTTTCTTCAACTGGTTTTGGTAAAAAGTCATTTGCACCAGCTTTTATTGCTTGATTAATATCCTCTTCAAAAACATTTGCAGACAAAGCGATAATTGGAATATTTGAATTATTCTGTTTTTTTCTAATGATTTTCATAGTTTCCAAACCATCAAGTTCTTCCATCAAAATATCCATAAAAATCAAATCAATTTTCTCTTTTTCAAAAAGGCTAAGAGCCAATAATCCACTATTTCCTTCAAGTGTTTTAAATCCATAAAAACCTAAAAGTTGTACTATTAAATCCCTATTTTCTTTTATATCATCAACTACTAAGATTGTTTTTTCATCTTGGAATTTTTTTATTCCTTTTATCTCTTTAGTTTGTGATTTTAAAGTTAATTCATCAATATTTGCTTTTTCATAATTTATACTAAAATAAAACTCACTTCCTTTATTTATTTGGCTTTTAACATAAATAGTTCCACCCATCAAAGCGATTAACTCTTTTGTGATTGCAAGACCTAAACCCGTCCCTTGTTGGGTGTAATTGTCGAGTTTTACTTGTTCAAATGGTTTGAAAATTTTTTCTTGATTTGTTATATCAATCCCAATTCCACTATCTTTTACTTCAAACAATAGCTTATTGTTTAAGCCATAAATAAATAGAGAAATTTGCCCTTCATTTGTAAACTTCAAAGAATTTCCCAATAAATTTATAAGAATTTGTCGAAGTCTTTGCTCGTCAGCTTTTATAAAATTTGGCAAATTAGGGGAAAGATTTATAACAAATTTTAAATTTTTTGCTTCACATCTAAAAGCGAAAGTATCTTCTATCTCTTTTATCAACTCATAAAAATCAAAGTTTTTTGGATTTATTTCTATTTTTCCAGCTTCAATTTTTGAAAGTTCTAAAATCTCATTTATGATATTTAACAGATGTTCACCGCTTTTTTTGATGATATTTAGATTCTCTTTTTCCAAAGTTGTGGCGTTCATGGATTTTTTTAGGATATTTGCAAAACCTAAAATTGCATTTAATGGAGTTCGTAATTCATGGCTCATTCGGGCTAAAAAGATTGATTTTGCTTTATTTGCATTTTTTGCATCTTCCATGGCAAGTTTTAATTGATGTTCACTTGTAACTAATTTTTCAGTATTTTCCTTGAAAATTTCAACCGCTCCTATCATATCGCCAACTTCATCATCAAACTTATTTTTTTCTATTTCCACACTCATATCATTTTGTGAGAGTTTTAACATCCCAATTCTTAATAAATCTATTGGATAAATAATCCTAAAAAGAATAATAAAAAATGACATCAAAAATAATACAATCGAAAGTAAAACTATCACATTTACATTAAACTCCTGCTCTTTTAAACTCTGTTTTGCTTCAATAACCTTTTGTTTTGTTCTATTTTCAAAGGCTTTATAAAACCTGTCAAGAGGTTCCATGATTCTGATTTTTGCAAGATGATAGGCATTTGAGTGCATAAGTTCCCTTGCAAGGGCAAAATCAGGTTTTGCTTTTACGGTGTAGTTTCCATTTTCATCTTGGAAAATTCCTTTTATTGCATTCATAGCTTTGTGTTCAAGATTTGTTAAATCGTCAGACTCATTTTGTGAAATAAAAAGTAAATTCAGCTCTGATTCTGGGAAGTTTGATTGAATCATCAGTTCTCTAAGAGGTGTTTTTTCTCCATCAAGTTTTGTTTGATTATCTTCTAAAGTTAAAAAATCCCAAAATATTCCATTGTATCTTTTGGGTCTTGGAAGTTCCCCATTTCGTATGGCTAAAACTGTTTTATATTGTTCTTCAAACATAGAGTTTCCAGTTATTACATAAGTTCGTGCCATTCTTGTTAAATCATCACTACTTTGTCTTAACTCATCTGCTAGAATCAAAGATTTATACTGCATATTATATGCATCTTCAAGTTGTATGGTAGCTTTTTGGTATTTATTTATGACAACTGCAACACTTATAAAAGAAACTGTATTTAAAATAAACAGCAACATAAATAATTTCTTTAATTTCAAACTAAATCCTAATTAATTTTTATCTATAATCTTAACAAACTACAATATGTAAAAAGAATAACTATATGGATAAAAAATACACAATACTAATAATAGATGATAAAACTGAGAATTTACACTACTTAAACACTCTTTTAAAAGAAGAAGATTATTTGGTTCGAGCCTCAACTGACCCAATATTCGCCATAAATTCTTCAAAACTAAATCCACCAAATTTGATTCTTTTAGATATAAAAATGCCAAATCTTGATGGATTTGAGGTTTGTAAACTTTTGAAAAATGAAGAGAATTTGAAAGATATTCCAATTATTTTTATTAGTGCTTTAGATGATGTCCAAAGTAAAGTAAAAGCTTTTGAAGAAGGTGGCGTTGATTATATAACTAAACCCTTTGAAAAAGAGGAAGTTCTTGCACGTATTAAAACTCAATTAAATATCTTTGAGAGTAAAAAAACTATCTCAAATCTTTTAGAGCAACAAGATTTTTTCCTAAAAAAAATCATCCATGAAATGAACACACCACTTAGTATCATAAGTTTAAATATCGATAATTTAGAATCAACTTTAGGTCATAAAGAAGAGTTTGAGACTATAAAAGCTTCAAGTAAATCTCTATCTTCAATCTACAATGATTTGTATTATTTAAGCAAAAAAGAGAAAAGAGTTTCAGAAATTACAAATATAAATTTAGTGAGATTTTTATCTTCAAGATTGGCTTTTTTTGATGAAATGGCAAATGTAAAAAATATTGATATTTCCCTTGATATTCACGAAGAGTTTGATATTTTGATGGATTCTTATGAGTTAGAAAGAGTTATTGATAACACTTTATCAAATGCTATAAAATACTCCTTTGAAGATTCAAATATAGATATTATTTTAGGTTTTACAGATGATATTTTTAAACTTGAAATAAAAAATGAAGGAATAGAGATAAACGATACAAAAGCAATTTTTAATGCCTATTATCAACAAAAAGATAAAAATATAGGTTTTGGATTGGGACTTAGTATTGTAAAAGAGATTTGTGATAAATATGAGATAAAAATAGAAGTAAACTCTTTAAATAATGAAACAACTTTCTCTTATATCTTCCCTAAAAATCTCATTATCAAAGGAGAAAATCTATGAAAATATTTTTATTAGAAGATGATTTTGCTTTAAATAAAATCATAAAAATCTCTTTACAAAATAGAGGTTTTTTTGTGGATAGTTTCACAGATGGCTATAAAGCTGTTGATGCCATATTAAATAGCAAATATGATTTATATATTTTGGATTTAAATGTTTTGGGATTTGATGGACATAAAGTTTTAGAGTTTATTAGAAAAGATGATTTAAATGTTCCAATTATTATGATAAGTGCTGAAATTGATATTGAAAATATCAAAAAATCTTACACTTTAGGATGTAATGACTACATTAAAAAACCCTTTGATTTTGAAGAGTTATTTTTACGAATCCAATATCATTTAAGCCATATAAAAAAAGATGAAAATAGTGATTTTATAGTAGATTTAGGATATGACTTTTCATTTAATTTGCTTGAGCAAACTTTGTTTAAATCAAATTTTGAAATAGAACTTACAAGTAAAGAAAAACTTCTTTTAAGCCTTCTTGTAAAAAACATAAATAACACCGTTACAAATGAAATGATTCACGAATATGTTTGGGATAGCAAAGAAATGGAAGCTGTGAGCATGAGAACAATTGTTCATAAACTCAAAAAAAAGCTAAAGAATGGAATGATTCTAAACTTACGAGCAGTTGGCTATAAACTTATAAAATAGCCAACTTACTTTTTAAAAATCTGTTATTTAATACTTCCCAATTTTTGGATATTTGAAAGTGAAATTAAATGAGCTGTGATTAAAGCATAAGCATTTTTTGCACAAATATCATCTTTTTTCTTTTTACTTAAATGTTTTAATTTCTCTTCATTTACGATAAAAAATCCGCTTAAAGTAAATTTCTCATTTTTACTATTTACAATATTTACAACTTTTTCTTCAAGTAATTCCCAACTCTCTAACTGTTTTATAAACTCGTTACTACCTAAAGAATCTGTATAAAATTGATTTAAGAACTTTATTGCGCCATTTAAAAACTCACTATTGTTCCCTTTTTCATCAAATAGTTTTTTTGAAGACTCTTTTTCATCTAAATATTCACCCTCAATTGCAATTACCATCTCTTTTTTATCATCTTGATTTACAAGAATAAAAGGATAACTTCTAATAAATGCTGGAATATAATGCAACTCTTTCCATTTACCTTTATTATCTACAAATAGATTTTCACCCTCTTTATATCCTAAAAGAGTCGTTGCAAACCATTTATTATCTTTATCTTTTGCAAAAAATATAGGATAATTTTTACAAGCCTCAAAAAACTCTGTTAATGCCACTGGTGCATTTATTAGATTTTTTGAATATAAAAAATCTGAAACCTCAGCTACACTTTTATTTTTGTGTTGAATTTTGTTTAATAGTTCTAATTTTTTGTACACTTTGTTCCCTTTTTACTTTTGGGTTTATTGTAGCTAAGAATTAAAAAAGATTTAGTAGAAAATTGTATAAATTAAACTTACTGAAGAATTTTCATAATCTAAGAGAAAAAGCTTAAAAGCTTTCCCACTCAGAATCATTAGTTTTTGTTTGTTTTGTCTCTTTTTTTATTGTGATATTTATATCTTTTTTAGTCCCTAAATCATTATGACTATTTTTTATATTCATATCTTTAGCTTTTACTTCATTTTTCCCTACAAACTCTTTTGCATTTGCATCATCTACTATTAATTTTGCTATTTGATCTGTTATCATCGCTACATCATGGGTTTGTGCTGCTACATTTGCATTTTGTTGTGTTTGTTGGTCAAGTTGAGTTACAGCCATATTTATCTGCTCAATTCCTGAAAGTTGTTCTTTACTTGACATTTCAATATCTGAAATTAAGTTCATTGTTTGACTAATATTTTCATTAAGCACTTTATATCCACTAATCATGTGATTTGCTATTTGTTTTCCATCATTTGCTTTTTTTGTAGCATTTTCTACTATTGTTTTAATCTCTTTAGCAGCCTCTGCACTTCGTGATGCAAGATTTCGTACTTCTGCTGCAACAACAGCAAATCCACGTCCTGCTTCTCCTGCTGTTGCTGCTTCTACGGCTGCATTTAATGAAAGAATATTTGTTTGAAATGCAATTTGGTCGATTACACTTATTGCATCATTTATCGCATTTACTTGCGTGTTTATTTCATCCATAGCAACTGTTGTTTCATTTGCTAATTTTTCTCCATCATGGGCTGATTTTGTCACACCATTTGAATAATTTGCCATTTTTGCTATATTTTGCGTAGTATTTCTAATATTAGAAGTTATCTCTTCAAGGGCTGCTGCTGTTTCTTCTAAAGATGCGGCTGCTTCATTTGAACTTATATTTAATTTATCTACATTTGATAAAAGAATATCCGAGCTTTCATCTAAAGTTAATCCATTTGATTTATTTTCAACTAATATATTTGTTAGTGTTTGTTGTAAACCATTTAAACCATTAACTAAATTTTCAAAAACTCCGCCTCTTTCATCATTTGCTTCCATTTTTAAAACAGCTCTAAAATCATTTTTTGAATAAGAATCTAAAACATCATTTACATGAAGAAATCTAGTTCTTGTATTTTCTATCATTTTATTTACATTATTTTTAAACTCTTCTAAAGAACTATTTGAAGTTCTTTTTTCAATAAATTGAGAATACCAACCATTATTTACCCTACTCATAACTGCTTTTGCATCTTCAATTAATAGATTATCATCTTCTATTAATTTTTGAGTTTTTACAATATTTTGATTTATAACATCTGCCATTTCTCCAAATTCATCTTTTGAATTAACCTCTAAAAGAGTTACATTTGAAGTTTCTCTATTTAAAAAAGAGAAAAAGTTTAATAGTTCTGTTTTTAAACTATTTAATTTCCCAGTAATATCTGAAATAATCAAATATGATAAAACTAAAATAATTAAAAAAGAGGCCAATATTGTCACTATTATTATTGTTCTACTTGTATCGTAAATATCTTCAGCAATTTCAGTCTCTTTTTTTGCCACATCTAACTGTAAAGAAATTAAAGCAGAAATTTTTTCACCAATTGGGTCGATTTTTGGATAAAGCTCATTTAGTGTTATTTTTGTGATTGATTCTAAATCTTTATTTATACAACTTTGTCTAATTTTATTAACAATGGTATCTCCAACTTTCATAAATCCACTAACTTCTTTTGATAGAATCTCTTCTTCTTTTGTTAAAGATGTTGATAAATATTTATTCCAATTAGTTTTTATTTTATTTTGTGCATTTTCAATATTTGAAATACATTTTTCAAACTCAAAATTTCCGTTTCTCGTTTGGTGTGTTGTATCAACAATATTCACAGCATACTCATCTGCAATAATTTTCAATTGTTCTAGTGGAACAACTCTATCGTTATAAACTCTTACTAAACCATTGTTTACTTCTTTTAATTGGAGGATTCCTAATATTCCTAATATTAATATTCCAACTAAAGCAACTAAAGAAAGCAATGAAAGTTTTGATTTCGTTTTTAAATTTTGTAGCACTTCTACTCCTGATTATTTTTTATTCACTTGTATAATTATAACTAATAAATAGTATCAACATAGTATCTTTTTTAAAACTACAAATTAATTATAAAAAGTTATTTCTATAAACTAACATATTACAATTACAAATCAACAACAAAATTGGATAAAATTAGTCTTATTTAAAATTAAAGCAAACAAAGGAATAATATGTTTAATAAAATTCTGCTTTTACTTTTACTAATTTTTAGTTCAATAAACGCAAAGGAAAACCAAATGAGTATCTACGACTTTAATGTAAAAACAATAGATGGACAAGAAATATCAATGTCAAAATATAAAGGAAAAGTTCTTTTAATTGTAAATGTAGCGAGTAAGTGTGGATTTACAGGTCAATATGAAGGACTTGAAAAACTTTTTGAAAAATATAAAAATGAAGACTTTATGGTTTTAGGATTTCCTTCAAATCAATTTGCAAATCAAGAGCCTGAATCAAACGAAAGAATAAAAGATTTTTGTACATTAAATTATGATGTAAAATTTGATATGTTTGCAAAAGTTGATGTAAATGGGGAAAATGAAGCTCCTTTATATAAATTTTTAAAATCAAATCAAAAAGGTATTTTAGGAACTGAAAATATTAAATGGAACTTTACAAAGTTTTTAGTTGATAAAGATGGAACAATTGTAGATAGATATGGAAGTGCTTCAAGTCCTGAATCTATTGAAAAAGATATTATCAAACTTTTGAAATAAGGATTTAAAATAGAAACTTTTTTAAACAACATTCAAGAAGCCATAACTTATATGACTTCTTGGGAAATGGTGGCTGTTTTTTTATCAGTTACATATCTTATTTTAGCAATCAAACAAAATCTTTGGTGTTGGGTTGCTGCTTTTATTAGTACTTTCATTTATAGTATTTTATTTTTTGATGCTTCACTTTTGATGGATAGTGCTTTAAATATATTTTATTTAATAATGGCTCTTTATGGTTGGTATTCGTGGAAATATGGAAATGTTAAAAATCAAAATAAAGAGTTAGAAATATCTACTTATGGTTTAAATAAAAATATAAAAATTATTCTAAGACTTACACTTCTTTCTTTAGTTTTAGGTTACATAATGGCAAATTATACAAGTGCTGATTTTGCATATTTAGATACATTTACAACTGTATTTGCTGTATTTACAACTTATACACTTACAAAAAAAGTATTAGAAAACTGGCTTTATTGGATTGTAATTGATGCTGTTTCTATTTATATTTATGTAAATAAAGGTTTTTATTTAACTGCTGTTTTATTTGCTTTATATACTATTTTAGCTTTTGTTGCATACAATAACTGGAAAAAAGAGTACGAAAATCTTGAACCTAGAACTGCTTAAAAATTATAATATCTTCAAAGAAGAGTTATTAAGCCTTGAATTACTAAAAAATCAAGGCTTTAATAATATAAGTTATCTTCTAAAAACCACAAATAAATCCTATGTTATAAGAGTTTTTAAATCAAATGAAAGTGTAAATATAAGCCGTGAATTTGAATATAAAATCCAAAAAAAAGCTTTTAAAAAAAACTTAGCTAGTAAACCTATTTTTCTAAATGAAAACTTTATGATTTATGAATATAACCAAGGTATTCATAAAACTAAACTTTCAAAAATAGAGCTAAAAAATTTGCTTTCAAAAATAAGAACTTTTCACAAGTTTAAAATAAAAGAAAAAGCATATGATTTAAAAAAAGACTTGAAAAACTACTCAGAAAAACTAACAAGTCAAAAGAGCAAAAAACTCATAAATAAGTGTTTTAAAAGTATAAAAATTCTAGAAAAACACAAATATGAAGCCGTTTTAACTCACCATGATTTAAATCCAAAAAATATAATTTTTAACAAAAATAGTCTAAAAATAATAGATTGGGAATATGCAGGAGTTAATGATAGATTTTTTGATTTGGCTTGTGTTTGTGTGGAATTTAAACTAAATAAAAATGAAGAAAAAATAGTTTTGAACAGCTATTTTAAGAATTCAAAGAAATATCACAAAATAAAACTAAAACACTTTAAAATCATTTATGATAGTTTTTGTAAACTTTGGTTTGAAGCTAATCTTTAGAAGGTTCAATCTCATCAACTCTTTCTTGGAGTAAATTAAAATGATATTTTCCTTCTAGTTTTTCCTTTGAATCTTCAAATTTATCAATCATTTTTTCTTCTAATTCTGTACCATTATTTTTAAGTTTTTCAAAAATTTGCATAATTCTTTCATCACTTAATTCGCTTAGTTTTGAATCTTTTACAATTTGAGGGATTTCACTAATATCTTTTATTGGCATTTTAAAGTCACAGTAATATTGAGATAAATCATTTATTCCCCAATACTCCAAACCCAATTTATTATAAAAATCCAAAGAAGAACTAACGCAATTCATTTTAAATCTTTTTATCTCTTGCCCTGAAAGATGAGAAAAAAGATATTTCAAAAGTTTATAGGCATAACCATGACTTCTGTGCGTATTTGGGGTTAAGAGATTGTGAATTGTAAGATATTCATTATCTTTTGAGATGCTATAAAACAAATAACAAACATGTTTGTTTTTCGTGTTTACCAAACATAAAGGAGGAAATTTTTCCCAACTGTAGTAATTATCCCACCATTCAAGGGCATTTTTAGAAAATGACAAACTTTTGAAATCTTCGATTTTTTTCACTGAGATTAAATATTCATCCCTATTTAGTTCTATCACATTCATTTTAAATCCTTCGATATAGAATTCATTCTAGTCTTATTCCATCTAAATAAGAGGATTTTGTTGTTTATATTCTAACCAGCATAAATTTTAAAATATTTTAAACTCTTTCGGGTATTATTTCACGATGAATCTACAAGACAAACTCAAACAACTTCCCTTTGATGCTGGTGTTTATCAATATTTCGATAAAAACGGTCATTTACTCTACATTGGAAAAGCAAAAGTTCTAAAAAATAGAGTTAAATCATATTTTAAATTTACTCCAAAACTTCTACCTGCTGATAAGTTAGGTCCAAGAATTTATAAAATGATTAGTGAAGTTGAGTCTTGTGAATGGATAGTTGTTCCAAATGAACATGATGCTTTGATTTTGGAAAACTCTTTAATCAAACAATTAAAACCAAAATACAATATTTTACTTCGTGATGATAAAACCTATCCGTATATCGTAATTGATTATGGTGAAGATTTCCCAAGACTTGAAATCACAAGAAAAATTCATAAAGGCAAAAATATCAAATACTTTGGACCCTATTCAAGTGGTGCAAAAGATATGCTTGATAGTATTTATGAAATAGTTCCGTTGGTTCAAAAAAAATCTTGTGTAAAAGGCAAAAATGCTTGTTTGTTTCATCAAATAAAAAAGTGTTTTGCACCATGTGAAAATAAAATTTCAAAAGAAGAATACGCAAAAATAGTAGAAAATGCCCTAGAATACATCTACAATAAAACAAAATTAATCTCAAAACTAAATGAAAAAATGCTTCAATACTCAAATGATTTTAGATTTGAAGATGCAATGATGATAAGAGATAGAATAAAAACAATAGAAAAATCTCAAATAAAATCAGGAATAGATTTAACAACAAATGAAGATATAGATATATTTACAATTACAGCCTCAAATAAAAAAGCAGTAGTTGTGCGAATGTTTATAAGAGATGGGAAAATAGCCTCTTCAAGCCATGATTTTTTAAAGATTGATAACTTTGATGAAGAGTTTGAATTTGATTTTGAAGAAGCTTATAAAAGAGCAATTATCAACTACTATGATAATGAAATTCCACTTTTACCAAAAGAGATTTTAGTAGGAATTGAACTTGAAGATACGGCTGAACTTGAAGAGTTTTTACAAATAAGATTTAATAAAAAAATCAAAATTATAAATCCAAAAAAAGATAAGAAAAAAGATATTGTTCAAATTGCTTTAAGTAATTGTGATGAGCTTTTACGAATTGATTCAAGTAAAAATCAAACAAATATTTATGAAGAATTAAAAGATTTATTTACACTGCAAACTCTTCCCTTTAGAATCGAAAGCTTCGATAACTCACATATGATGGGACAAGCAACAGTGGGAGCTATGATTGTATGGAATGAAGAGTTAAACTCATTTGATAAAAAAGCTTTTAGACACTATAACCTTGAATCAAAAGATGAATATTCTCAAATGAGAGAGATGTTAATAAGAAGAGTCGAAAGTTTTGAAAAAAATCCAGCACCTGATTTATGGATAATAGATGGTGGAGAGACTCTTTTGAAATTAGCCTATGATATTGTGTTATCAGTTGGAGTAAATCTTGATATAATTGCAGTTGCAAAAGAGAAAGTTGATGCAAAAGCACACAGGGCAAAAGGTGCAGCAAAAGATATAATTCACTACAAAACAAAAAGTGGTGAGTTTAAAAATCTAAAATTATCAACAAGTGATAAAAGACTTCAATTTGTGCAAAGACAGCGTGATGAAGCCCATAGATTTGTAATCAATTTTCATAAAAAACAAAAAAGAGCAGAAGATAAAC
>Ga0074195_1001851_pt1 | contig 26810 bp, 28 predicted proteins | sample EPASupsiteHSE623_FD_64525 | JGI IMG/M metagenome (GOLD analysis project Ga0074195, IMG submission 64525) | Bioremediated contaminated groundwater from EPA Superfund site, New Mexico - Sample HSE6-23 | ecosystem: Environmental > Aquatic > Deep subsurface > Groundwater > Contaminated ... | reverse complement strand
ATGGATTGCTCACACCCATCTCCGGCAACAGAGGTGGGTTTTTTTATGCCCTCCCGGCTGAGAAAAAAGACAGCCGCACAAAAAAATGTCAGGTTGGGGGGGGACCTTCAACCCTGGGTGATTTCGCTCCGGAGCGGGCGGATCACCTTATAGCCACGCGCGCACTGCCCAAACACCGTATCTACCCTGATTCTCTGCCTTGTTACAAAACGCGTGGCTCCTCCCAGGGAGAGAGCCCGGCACCCGCCGGGCTCTCTCCGCTTTTCCTCAATACCCGCCCCGCATCCGCCCCTGCAATCGAGCGATGAGCTCCACGTCCGGCAGAAATGTCCTCTCCGGTGGAATCGGCATGTCCAGCCGGTGGCTTTCGGCAAACGGGGTCCCCGCCAGTTTCAGATTATAGGCCTGCACCAGCAGCGATTCAAGGTTCACCGTATCTTCCACGTTGTAGGCGAGCAGGGTTTCCAGCACCCGGGGCTCCCGCGTCCGGCAATATTCCCGCCAGAGCAGCACGGCGAAGTATCCGTCCACCCCGGCCAGCTCCCCGCGATCAAGCCCCATCTGTTTTTCGCACCCCTTGAGGCCGCCGACAAATCCCAGCCCCTGCAGCAGGGGGCGCAGATCGATGTGGGCCTGGGTCAGCCTGAAGCCGAAATGACGCTCAAGCATGGGAACGTCAAAGGCCTTGCCGTTGTAAGTCACGATCAACTGGTACCGCTGAATATCCTCGGCAAAAGCCGCGAGATTTTCCCCCTGCACATAGGTGAAAACCTCTTGCCCGTCGTAGAGGCTGATGGTGGTGATGCAGTGCTCGTTAAAACGTAAGCCCGTGGTCTCGATGTCGAGATAGGCCACGGAATCGCGGTAATGCGGAAAAATCCGCCACCGCTGGGCCGCGGGCAGTTGCCGGAGAAAATCGAGGGGCTCCTGCTGTGCGGCCTGGGCGCGGCTGCGGGCCAGATGGTCTTGAATGAGCCGCACCTTCTGGCCGGAAAGAAATTCCGGGTACGGCTCGACAAATGTGTCCCAGGCGGTGACCCCGGCCTGCCAGAGCCGCCGCTCCGTGGTTTCGCCGATCCCTGGGATATGCACAAAGGTATTGAACAGCATCGGTCGACCTCTCCGCTTGCGGCACGCCGGGCCGCAAGGCAAAAAAACTTGCCGGGCCCGCAATCGCCGGTAGAGTTTATTCTGTGTGATTGTTGCATCGATTGTTGTGCCGGAAAAAACCGAAGGCAAACGAATGGCGCGGGACTCCGAGCCATGACGCGCACTGCCGAACAGATCCTGGGCATGAGGCGATCAGCCCATCATTCCGCTTCCCAGAGAACCACCCGGTTGCGCCCTTGTTTCTTAGCCCGGTACAACGCCTGATCGGCCCGCCTGATCAACCGCTCCTTGTTCGTTCCATGGCCGGGATAGACGGCAATCCCCAGGGACAAAGTGATCCGTACCGGACCGTTTTCGTGATGGAGCACCATTTTTTCGATCTCCTGCCTGATCCGCTCGGCCATCTGGAGGCCTCCCCGCTCGCCGGAACCCTCCAAGACGAGAACGAACTCCTCGCCGCCGTACCTCCCCGCCAGATCCACGCTGCGCGCCGCTTTGCGCAGGATGGTGGCCACCTCCTTGAGCACCTTGTCGCCAAAGGGATGGCCGTAGCTGTCGTTGATCTTCTTGAAATGGTCGATATCGCAGAGCAGCAGGCTCAAGGACCCTGCCCGCCGCTCTTCCCTCACCAGCATCACGTCAAAGCCATGCTGAAAGGTGCGGTGATTGATCAGGCCGGTGAGCCCGTCGATGGTGGCCAGCCGGTTGATCTCCTCATGGGCCTGCCCCAGATCGACCTTGACCGCCACCTGGGCTGCGATCAGCTCCAGAATCTCCTGCCGGGGCTTGGTGAAGACCTCCGCTGCTTTCACCGCCACGGTGAGCGCTCCGGTGGCCTCCCCCTTCTCTTTTTGCAGGGGCAGAACCAGCAGCGAATTGTAGCCGGTGAGCAGATGGTCGTGGCCGAACACCTGGGTCGGCCCGTGGCACTGGGCCTTGGCCGGCAGCGGCCGATTGATCTTGAGCACCTGGCCCACCAGCCCCTCTTCCCGGGAAAACTCGCGGCCCATGAGCTGCTCGCTCCCTTCCCCCTCGGCCAGGGCCACGCAATGCCCGTTGCCGCAAACCAGGCTGATGGAGATAAAATCAGCGCCCACAAGGGTCCGCACCGCCTTGATGGTCGCGCCCAGAACCTGCTCCAACCCCAAGGCTCCGTTCAGCTCCCGCATGGCGAGACAGACCCGCTGGATGGCGCTGCGCTCATGGGCCATGGCCTGAAACTGCCGTGAGGTGGCCACGTCCAGGGCGAGCTTCCGGGCGGCCAGGGTCATGATGGCTTTTTCTGTCTCGGACCAGGGTTCCTGGCCGGGACGATCCACGCAGAGAATTGGGGCGATCTTCTTGTCGTCAAACCCGAGCCATTCCTCGGCGTCATCGGGCAGGCGGACCGCGAGAATACCCCCCACCTCGGTCTGCTTCAGATAATAGGGCACCCCCAGGGAAGGCGTGGCCGGGGCCAGGCTCACCAGCTCCTCCGCCCCCATCAGCGCCCCGGTGATGCCCGCCCCGACCTCAAACGGCCCGGAGGCGATGTCTTTTCTGGTGGTGGCGATGCTGCGCAGCCGGTATTCCTTGCCTTCGGGGTCCGGCCAGAGCAGGACCACCGTTGAGAGGGCCAGAGTCTGGCGGATGAGTTCGAGCTGCAGGTCAAAGGCGGCGGTGATGGTTGCCACCGCGGGCTGACTGCCCGCCTCGGGATCCTCGATGAGATCGTTATCCGGCAGCACGTTGAGAATGCCGGACGTCTCGTCAAACAGGCCAAGATCCCGGGCACACTGCCGGCTGGCGGTATCCCTTTTCGCCCGGATCAGCGCCTTGCGCATCCGCTGGCGGTAGGCCTTGCTGCTCATGAACACGCTGAGTCCCAAGCCGGCTGCGGTGTAAGCCGCCAGATTTCCGGCCAGCCCGGTTGTTTCCTGGAAATCAAAGGCCCACAGCCCTGCCTCCATGGCGATCACAGCCACAAGGGGGGCGAGCAGGGATTGCAGGGGAAAACTGATCACCAGCCAGCCGATGAGCCCGATCGGCAGCAGGATCAACTGGGGGGCAACCTGGCCGAAACCGCGAAAAAAGATCCAAACGCCAACGGTCCAGAGCAGCGGCCCGGCCGTGCCGAAAAGAGAAGAATCCGTGGGCGAATCCCCCCCTCCCTGCCGCATCTCCAGGAGGGAAAAAAGCAGGACCAGACCGGCAAGGATCAGGGACAGGCCGGGGAAATCGGCGCCTGGCTCGTAGAGCCCCACGGCAACCGCGCCGCCTCCCATCAGCCCGATCGCGAACCCAAGCCGCCGGAACACGGTGCCGGTGCTCCGGTTTGCCTGGCGCCTTCCTCGTGCCATGCCCCCCCCCGGGTTTCTCAACCGCGAATCCCGGAGCGCCGCGGCCCGTGGGATTTGCCGACTCTTTTGAGGAATTGCTTGATCGCCTGAAAATAGAGCTTCCCGGTCCGCTCCAGAATAGTGTTGTGATCGGCGCCGGGAATCATCTGGAATTCCTTGCTCCTCGCCCCGCAGAGGCTCTGCAGCTCCTCGGCCTCGGAGAGGGGGATGATCTGGTCGTGCTGGGCATGAAGAATATAGGTGGGCTTTTGCACCCGAGCGATTTTTTGCAGATTGCCGAAACCGTCCTCCTCGGTAATGCCCAAACCCCGCGGATCAAGACCGATGGTGCGCAAAAGGGGCAGGGTCCCGGCAATGCCGCTTTCGACAATGAGCCCGGCCACCGCCTCTTCCGAGGAGGCCAGCTCGATGGCCGAAACGCTGCCCAAGGAGCGGCCCATCACCACCAGATGGCCGGTGCGCCCCTGCCCGGCCAGCCAGGCCAGCACCCAGTCCAAGGCGCGATGCGCGTCTTCGATCATGGCGCCCACGCCGGGAGTGCCAGTGCTCCGCCCGTAGCCGCGATAGTCAACGGCCAGGAAATTGACGCCCTGCTCATTGTACCTGGGGCCGGCATCGTCGTAATCGGAGACCACCTCGCCATTGCCATGGAAAAAGAGGAGGTTGACCGCAGCAGGGTCATCGGTCAGAAAAAACCGCGCCCCGAGCACCACACCTGCTTCCACCTCTATCTCATGATCCTGGGCGCCGGCCGGCGTGGGTGTCGTTTCCTGCCGGGCATAAAACAACGCCGCGAGAACCTCGGGGCGGTCCAGTTTTTCGTATGTTCGTCTCTGCTCCATCTTCTCCCCTTTGCCTGCGTGCCATCAGTTACCGGCCTCCCGTGAGCGCCGGCCCGGCTGCTTGTTCAACTATACCCATTCAGAATGGCAATATCTACCCAATTTTCTTGACTTTTTCTTTTATCTCCCCCCAGCCCTCCAGGGCAGGAAAACAGTTTGCGCATCACCGGCAGGATGTTTATGGTAAGGGAAATTCTTTGCAGGAGAGAACCACATGGCCATGCTTACCATCGACCGTAACAAATGTAAAAAAGACGGGATCTGCGTGGCGGAATGCCCGTTCAACCTCATTTCGCTCACCGGCGAGGAAGGCTTTCCGGATATTCGCCCGGCCGCCGCGCGCCTCTGCATCCAGTGCGGACATTGCGTGGCGGTTTGCCCCCATGATGCCTTGAGCCTCGCGGGCATGAACCGGGAAGACTTCCAGCCCATCGGCAACGGATCCCCGCCTACCCTCAAAAAAACCGGACAGCTTCTCACCGGACGGCGCTCGATCCGCACCTACGAGCAGCAAACCATTCCCCGGCCGCATATCGAACAGCTCCTCGACCTGTGCCGCTGGGCCCCGTCCGCCAAGAACAAACAGCCGGTGCATTGGCTGGTGGTGGAAAATCCCGAGGAGGTGCGACATCTGGCCGGACTGGTCGTGGACTGGCTGCGCACCACCGCAAACTATCCCGGCATCGTCGCCGCCTGGGATCAGGACAAGGAGGACATGGTCCTGCACCGCGCGCCCCATCTGCTGGTGGCCCACGCCCATGCGGACAGCCTCAAGCCGGAGATCGACTGCACCATCGCCCTGACCTATTTCGAACTGGCCGCGGCCAGTTGCGATATCGGCACCTGCTGGGCCGGCATCCTGATGAGCGCCGCGATTGCCGGGCATCAACCCCTGCTCGACGCCCTGGCCCTCCCCGAGGGGCACCGTCCCTACGGGGCCATGATCTTCGGCTACCCGAGGTTTCCCTATTTCAAGATCCCGCCCAGAAAAGAAGCCCGGGTCATCTGGCGCTCGTAATCCACCCGCACACCACAAGGACACGCATGGACAGCTCTGCCGAGAAAAAAAAGCCCAACCCGGAGCGGGTAGCCATACTCCGCTCCCTGCCTTTAGAAATCAAAAGCCGGATCACCGGGGAAGAGGCCCAGTCCTTCATGTACGATGAGGATCCGCCGGAAAGCCTGCTGGAAAAGCTGAAGGATTATCTGGAGTAGGATGTAACAGTACCGTTCGCGGTGAGCCTGTCGAACCGCCGTTTTCTTGTCACGGCAGGCCTTCGACAGGCTCAGGCCGAACGGTAACACTTTTAACGGAACTATCTCATATCCAACGCCGCCACCCCGGCGAAAGCCGGGGCCCAGAGACTCTTTACGCTACTTCGGCTGGCAGCACTTCTTGTACTTCTTGCCGCTCCCGCAGGGGCATGGCTCGTTGCGCCCGATCTTTTCGCTGGTCACCGGGACCCTCCCCGGATTTACCTTGCCGTCCACATACAGCCACTGCCCCTCTTCGCAAACAAACTTGGCCCGCTCATGCAGCCGGTGGCCCTGGCCATGCCCGGAAAAGTTGGCGATAAACTCCACCACCCCGGCCTGCTCCCCAGCACCACCTGCCTCGGTCTCCAGCACCTCGATCCCGTGCCAGTCGAAACCCGCCTCATCGGATAAATCAAGACTGGCCGGACGGGTGCTCCGGTGCCAGGAGCGCAGGATGTAGGGGACATCCTGCACGGCAAAGGCGGTGTAGCGTGAACGCATCAACGCCTCCGCGGTAGGGGCGGGCCGGCTGCCCTCCAAAAACGGCCCGCAGCATTCGGCAAACTTCAACCCGTTGCCGCACGGGCAGGGGCGATTCTTCTCTTTCTCGGTCATTCCTATACCTTCCTTGTTATATATTTGCGGGAATACTTGTACATCCCCAACGGACTGTGCCACAATATATCTATTCTCCCCTCCCTTCAACCTCCTTCTGAGGTCCCCGCCATGAAAACGAAAACCTATCTGATCATCGGCAACGGCGTAGCCGGAACAACTGCGGCGGAAGCCATCCGCAAGCAGGACCCCGCAGGCAGCGTCACCATCCTCAGTGAAGAGGACATTCCTTTTTACTACCGGATCCGGCTCAACGAGTTCATTGCCGGGGAGGTGAGCGAAGACAAGCTCATCGCCAAGAAAAAGGCCTGGTACCAAGAGCAGCGCATCGAGCTGCGGCTCAATACCCGCATCGCCCGGCTCGAAGCGGCGGCGAAACAACTGACCACCGGCAGCGGCGAAAAACTATCCTTTGACCGTCTGCTCCTCGCCACGGGCAGCCATTCCTTCCTGCCGCCCATCGAGGGCATCGACCAACAGGGGGTATTCGCCCTCCGCCACATCAAGGACGCCCGAGCCATCCTGGCCCAGGCCGGAAAAAGCGAGGAGGTGATCCTCATCGGCGGCGGCCTGCTCGGGTTGGAAGCGGGCAATGCCCTGCGCAGGCTGGGCAAGCAGGTCACGGTGGTGGAATTTTTCCCGCGCCTCCTGCCCCGGCAACTGGACAGCAAGGGGGCAAAACGGCTCCAGAAACTCATGGAGAAGATGGGCTTTGCCTTCCGCCTCTCGGCCATGACCAAAACCATCACCCACAGCACAGGGAAGGTTGACGGCATTGTCCTCGAAGGCGGCGACACCCTGCCCGGCCAGATGGTCATCGTCTCCGCCGGGGTCCGGGCCAATCTGGAGCTGGCCCAGGGTGGCGGTCTTGCTTGCGACAAGGGGGTCACGGTAAACGACCGGTTGGAAACCAGCGCCAAGGATATCTATGCGGCGGGCGACGTGGCCGAGCACCGGGGGGTGGTCTCCGGCATCTGGCCCGCAGCCATGCAGCAGGGCAAGGTGGCGGGCGCCAACATGGCGGGCGGCGAGGCCGCATACCAGGGCGCCACCATGAGCAACATCCTTAAAGTTGCGGGCATCGACGTGGCCGCCGCAGGCAACATCGACGCGGAAGGCCGCCATGAATCGCAGGTGGTCAGCTCAGGGAGCATGTACAAGAAATTGGTCATCGAAAACAACCGGCTCATCGGCTGCGTCATGGTGGGGGATACCAAAAACTTCAACGCCATTACCCGCTACATCACGGAACAACGGGATATCACCACGCTCAAGAATAGCCTGCTGTGAGCTCCGCATGATATTCATTGACGATAATATCCTTGCTGGATACTGCAGAGCCATGATCAAGACCTTCAAGTGCAAGGAAACCGAGAAGCTTTTTCACGGACGCTTTTCCGCCAAGCTGCCCCAGGCTATCCAACGTGCGGCGGTTATCAAGCTGAAAATGCTTCATGCCGCGAGCATTCTCGATACCTTGCGTATCCCCCCTCCAATCATCTGGAAATTTTACACCATGACCGCGAGGGGCAACACAGCATCAGAATCAACAAACAATGGCGCCTATGCTTCGTTTGGCAAGGCAACGACGCCTTTGATGTTGAAATCGTTGATTATCATTAAAGAAGTGACACTATGACCAAACGAGATTTTCCTCCCGTTCACCCCGGCGAGATACTGATAACCGAGTTTCTGGAGCCGATGGGTATCACGCAGTATCGCCTGGCCAAGGATATTGGGGTAACCGCACGCCGGATCAATGAGATTGTGCATGGCAGGCGCTCCATAACCGCAGACACGGCGCTCCGCCTTGGACGTTTCTTTGGCATGGAGGTGCAGTTCTGGCTGAACCTGCAGACCCATTATGATATGGAAGTGGCTCAGGAAGCACTGGCAGACCGGCTGGACACAGAGGTCCATCCGTTTTCGCACACGGCATAGTGACGGGAGAAACAAATGCAGGACGGAGAACACGCTGGACAGCCCCGGACAAGTTTGTCTGTGCTGATTGCGTGGAAGACAATTATCTCAAAGGCATTATTTCCAGCAAGCTGGCCAGATGAAAATGTGATTACTGCGGCAAGGGCAACAAGAGGATAAATCCAATTGATTTTGACAAGAATTTCGAAAATAAAAAAGAACGATGTCGGGTTTCGCTTTGCTCTACCCGACCTACCAATTCTTACGGATGGCCCACCTGGGCGGCCATCGGGTAATGAAACTAGGGCTAGATCATCCCCCCATTTTTTTTGACCCTTTGTGTTTTTGCCAGCGCTTGCGCAGCACCTTTGCCTACACCCCACCCCTATCGGTACACCTCGTCATGGCTGCCGACATCAAGCAGGATGATTTCCTTGTCCGAAATCAGGAGGGTCAGGGTAAGGCGGTAGCTGGAGGCGATGCTGATTGCCTGCACCCCCTTGAGCTTGCCGCCAAGGTGGTGGTACCGGAGGTGCGGCTGAAAGGGATCGCGCTCCAGATCATCGAGAATCGTGGCGAATTTTTCCCGCAATTCCGGATGTTGTTTAAGAAATTTCCCGGCCCCGCGGGTGAAGCCGGAGGTCCAGACAAGGGCGTACACGCCTCAGCCTTCCATGCCCAGCTCTTTCAGCAGCTCCGCCGCTGTGCCCCGTTGCACCCGCCCGGCGCGCAGGTCTTCAAGCGAGGCCCGCACCCGCGCCGTGTACGCCTCGTCCTCCGCCTCCAACAACGCCTGATAGCGAGCCTCGGAAAGCACCACATATTGCGGCTGATTGTTGCGGATCACATGGAGATCGCCTTTGGCAATGTGATCATCCACCGCAGCAATGCCGCGCCGTTTGATTTCTTGGGCTGGTATGGTGTTCATGCCTCAGACTCCTTTTAGTACTTATTTTAGTACCAAAATACCACGTCTAGCGCCGGAAGGCAAATCAACTTTGAGAAAACAGGGACCATCTCCCTGTTTTCGATAATATCCTGAAAGCCCCATCTCTCTTCGGAAACAACTTGCACATGCGTACCAGAAATGATACATTTCTAGCATGAATCCAATTCTGGAAATTCATTTTTTCAAAACAGAATCTGGCGCGGAACCGGTGCGGGAGTGGCTTCGAGACTTGCCTGCGGTTGACCGCAAGATTATCGGTGAGGATATCAAGACCATTCAATTTGGCTGGCCGCTTGGCATGCCGCTTGTTGGTCACTTGGACGGCGACATCTGGGAAATACGGGTCAGGCTGAACAGACGAATCGCACGGATTCTGTTTGTTACCGAAAAGGGGACGATGGTTCTTTTACATGGTTTCATCAAGAAGAACCAGAAGACCCCAAAGCCGGACCTTGATCTCGCCAAGGCCAGGCTCAAGCAGTTAAGGAGGCAAAAATGAAAAAAAATCCCCATATCGGAAGCAGTTTTGATGACTTCCTGGCCGAAGAAGCCATGCTGGAAGAGACCACGGCAGTAGCGATGAAACGGGTCATCGCCTGGCAGATCGAACAGGAGATGATTGCCCAAAAACTTACCAAAACCACCCTGGCCAAGAAGATGCACACCAGCCGGGCAGCCCTGAATCGCCTTCTTGATGAAACGGACACCAGTTTAACGCTGACGACCTTGGCGAGCGCTGCTGCCGCCCTTGGCAAGAAGTTTCGGGTTGAGATGGAGGTCGCGTAGCGATTTAACCATCGATCCGGCGCCTTCAATCACACCTTTCTCTTTTCTGGCTGTTTCCCCATCTCCCTAGCCCTCCCCCGCCAGGGGGGAGGGAACTTTTTCGCCGCCACCCCCCAAGTATTTCGAATTCGTCCCTGACCCGGCGCTGAAAATAGTCAGCAACCTCCGATACGCCCCATTGGCAGCCGCCAGTTCCGCATGGCTCCCCTGCTCGATGATCCTGCCCTCGGCCATGACCACAATATGATCGGCCCTGCGGATCGTAGAAAGCCGGTGGGCGATGACGATGTTGGTGCGTCCGGAAAAGGTTGCGCCAATGGCCTGCTCGATGAGCATCTCGCTTTCCGGGTCCACGCTGGCGGTGGCCTCGTCCAGCACCAGGATGCGCGGCTCCCGGGCCAGCACTCTGGCAAAGGCCAGCAACTGCCGCTGCCCGGCGGACAGATCCATGCCGCCCTCTCCCACCCTGGTGGCAAGCCCCTCGGGCAACTGGCGGACAAAACGGGCCAGTTGCGCCTTTTCCAGTATCCCCCACAACGCCTCGTCGGTTTTTTCCACATCGAGCAGGACATTGTCCCGGATGGTGGATGGCAGGAGAAACACGTCCTGCATGACCAGCCCCACCTGGCTTCGCAGCCAGTTCGGATCGAGATCGCGCAGGTCGATGCCGTCCAGAAGAATCGCGCCTGCATCCGGGTCGTAGAACCGCTCCAGCAGATTGATGATCGTGGTCTTGCCGCTGCCGGTGGCGCCGACGATGGCCAGGGTCTGGCCGGAGGGAATCTTCAAGGAGAAATTTTCCAGCACCGGATGCTCCGGCGCATAGCCGAAGCGCACCTCCTTAAACTCGATCTCGCCCTTGCCGGAGGCAGGACGCAAGGGCGCAGCGGCCAGGGGCAGGGTCTCCTTGGAGTCGAGCAACTGAAAGATGCGCTCCGCCGAGGCCAGGGCGGACTGGACAATGGAATATTTCTGCGACAGCTCGCGCATGGGCTGAAAAAAGAGGCGCATGTAGGAAAGAAACGCCACCAGCATCCCGATGGTCATCTTCCCACCCATGACCTGGCTGCCTCCGTACCAGAGGATGGTGCCGATGGTCAGGGCGCTCATCAGCTCGATGAGCGGCATGAACACGGCAAACACCTTGATCTGGTAGAGAGCCTTGGCAAAAAAGCTTTGGTTGAGCTTGGAAAATTGCGCCTGGCTGGACTCCTCGCGCCGGAAAAGCTGGATGAGCGAGACGCCGGAGAGCGACTCCTGCAAAAAGGAGTTGATCTGGGCAAGATGGGTGCGGATCTGTCGAAAGGCATCGCGGGCCAACCGGCTGAACCAGAGGGTGTTGCCCACCATCAGCGGCAGGAGCAGGCAGATGCACAGGGCCAGCCGCCAGTTCATCCAGAAGAGTATCCCCAGGATGCCCAGGAGCTTGACCCCGTCGTTGAACAGGGTGACGATCACCGAGGTGAACATCTCATGCATGTTCTGGATGTCGTTGGTCAGCCGGGTTACCAGGCGGCCTGCGGGGTTGCGGTGAAAAAACTTCAGGTCGAGATGCAGGAGATGGACAAACATCATCTGCCGCATCCGGTGCATGATCCTCTGCCCGGTCCACTCCAGGATCAACACCTGGACAAAATTGCCGAAAAACTCGAAGGCCATGAGGCCGCAGAAGAGAAAAGCCAGGTGCTTGAGACCCGCCAGGCGGGCCTCGACATCCGGCCCGGTGTTGAGGATGAAGTCATCCACGGCCAGCCGGATCAGATAGGGCAGGGCCAGGCCGCAGCCCACCACGGCAAAGGAAAGCAGCACGGCCAGCAGGGCCCCCAGCCAATACGGCCTGCCCAGAAAGACAATCCGGTGCCACAGGCTGAGATCGCCGAACTTGCCCAGTTGGTCTTCTTCGAAATATCCGTAATTATCCCGCACCGTTACAGCTCCTCTTCCCGCTGACTCTGCATCTGCTGCTGGAGGTACATGGTGCGGTAGAAAGGGCTGGTCGCCAGCAGCTCGGCATGGTTGCCCTGGGCCAGCAGCCGCCCTTCCTCCAGAACCATGATCCGGACCGCGTCCCGCAGGGGGGCGATCCGATGCGAGACGATGAGGCAGGTCCGCCCCGGCAGAAAGCTGGCCAGGCCGGAGATGATCTCCTGCTCGGTTTCCAGATCCACGGCGGATAAGCTGTCGTCGATGATCAGCATGGGCCGGTCGAGAAGAACGGCCCGGGCCAGGGCGATGCGCTGGCGCTGACCGCCGGAGAGCATGACGCCCCGTTCGCCGATCCGGGTCTGGTACCCCTCGCTGAAACCGAGAATCTCCTCGTGGATGCGGCAGATTGTGGCGGCGTCTTCGATCTGCTCCTGGCTGGCCGCCGGATTGCCGAAACCGATGTTCGCGGCCACGGTGTCGGAAAAAAGCAGCACATCCTGCGGCACATAGGCCACCCGTTCGCGCACCGAACCCAGGGATAACCGGTTGACATCAATGCCATTGAGAAAAATGGCGCCGTCCGCCACGGGATACTGCCGGGCCAGAAGATGGCATACCGTGGATTTTCCCGAACCGCTCCTCCCCACCAGACCGACGATCTCCCCTGCCCGGATCGTACAATTGACCTCGGCCAGGGCTGGCTGCTCCTGCCCCTCGTATTGAAAATGGAGGTTGCGCAGGGTGATCTCCGTTTGCCCTGCGGGAAAGGCGAGGGGGTGCGGGGGTTCGGCCAGGGTGGGCTTGGCGTTCATGACCTCGTCCAGCCGCCCCAGGGAGGTGAACCCGCGCTGGAAGAGATTGGCCACCCAGCCCACCGCCATCATGGGCCAGGTCAGCAGGTAGAGATAGGAGATAAAGGCGACAAAATCACCCACCGTGATGACGTTGCCGATCACCAACCGCCCGCCGAAGAAAATCACCAGCAGCAGACTGGTATTGCCCACCAGCCCGGAGATGGGAAACAGGGTGCCGTGCACCCTGGCCAAACGGATGTTGTCCTCCTGGTACTGGCGCCCAAGCCGGCCAAAGGCCTCGGCCTGCGGCGCTTCCTGGGTATAGGCCTTGAGCAGCCGGATATTGGTGATGGTGTTGCGGGCAAATTCGGTGAGATGGGAAAACTGCTCCTGCACCTTCAAAAAACGGCGATGCAGCCGGGCGGACAACACCCTGGTCAACACCGCCAGCAAGGGCATGGGGATGACGGCGATCAGGGTGAGCTGCGGGCTGATATAGGCCATGCAGGCCAGGGCGGCGATGCCCATGATCGCCGCGTCGGCGCAGGCCACCACGCCCATGCCCCCGGCCAACTGCACCGCGGCCAGATCATTGGTGGCCAGGGCCATGATCGCGCCCACCGGTTTCTTTTGGAAAAATGGACGGTCCAGGGTGAGGAGATGGCGGAAAAAATCATCGCGCAGGTCGCGCTCCACCATCCGGGAAAACCCGAGGATCAGGTAGCGCCAGACAAACCGGCAGGAGGCAATGCCCACGGCAAGCGCAAAGATGGCAAAAGCGCTTTGGGCCAGGGCCATCTGGCTGGCCGCCCCCTGGGACAAAAGATCCACCGCCCGTTTCACCAAACGGGGAATGCCCAGTTGCAGGAGATCGACAATCAGCAGGGCGACAAGCCCGCCTACAAGACGGGAGGAATATCGCCGGACACAGGGGCGGATCCGGTCCAGGGGGGAGACAATCCTCGTCCCTGGGATATCGCTCTGCACCTCGCCCGGTCTCATTTGGCGTTCATCCGCCAGACCCCGTCCCAGGCAAGGGGCGGATTGGCCAGCATCTCCCGGCAGCGGGCGGCATAGCGTCCGGCCACCACATCGTCCGCGCCCATATCCTGAAAGGCTTCCCTGGCCCTGGCAATTTCGCCCTGATAATACAGGGCAAGCGCCGCGGCGAAACGGTCTTGCAGCGTCCGCCTCGTATCGCCCGGCGCAAGGGGCTCGAACACGGTGATGGGCTCCTTGCGCCCCACCACCCCAACCCTGGCGATCTCCCGAACCGTCATGCCCACGGGCAACTGACGGCAACACGGTTCGGAGATGAGGATCTGGGTGTCAAATTCCTTGTTGACCCCCTCCAGCCTGGCCGCGACATTGGCGTTGTCGCCCAGGATGGAGTAATCGAAACGCTGGCTGGAGCCGAGATTGCCCACCACCACCGGCCCGGTGTTGATGCCGATCCGCATGAACAGGTCGCAGCCGAACCGCGCCTTGAAATCGGGGCGCAACTCGGCCAGCCGTTCCTGGCAGCGCAGGGCGGCCTGCACCGCGCGTCCGGCATGATCCGGCAGGGGAAGCGGCGCGTTCCAAAAGGCGATGATGGCGTCCCCCTCATACTTGTCGATGGTCCCGCCCGAAGCCAGGATGATGTCGGTCATGGCGGAGAGATATTCGTTCAGGAGCAGGGTGAGGTGCTCCGGTTCCAGCCGCTCGGACATCCCGGTGAACCCGGCCAGATCGGAGAAGAAGATGGAGAGCTCCCGCTTCTCGCCCCCCAACCGCAGCCGCTCCGGGTTAGCCACCAACTGGTCGATCACGGTGGGATGGAGATACTGGCTGAAGGCGCGCTTGATGTAGCGTTTTTTCCGCCCTTCGGTGGCGAAGTTGAACACCACTCCGCTGACCAGGGCAAGCAGCACCGCCGCGGCCTGGACAGCAACAGGCAGCCAGAGGCCACGATCATAGGCGACAAAGCCTGCAACAAAGGGCAGGGGGAGCAGGAGGACAAAGGCCAGGGAGGATTGCCAGGCGTTGCGGCAAAACAGGATGGACATCGCAGCCAGCACCCCCAACAACAGGGTCAGGAATACCGCCAGCCAGACGGGGCTGTCGCGGAGAAAATCCTGGGACAGCAGGTTGTCCAGCATGGTGGCGTGGATCTCGACCCCCGGATAGACCCCGTCGATGGGAATGGCCCGCAGATCGTACAGCCCCGGCGCGGTCATGCCCAAAAAAACGTACGCATCCTTGAACTCCGCCGGATCGATGACCGGGGTTTCCCCGGCTGCAAGCTGCAGCTCGGACTGCACCACCGCAGCCAGGGAGATGGTTGTGACCGTGCCCGAGGAACCCCGGAAATTGAGGATGGCCTGCCCTGTTTCATCGAGGGGCACACCGAGTTCCCCGACCTGGAGATGTTTTTTGCCAAGCGAGAGGGGAACCGGGCCGGGGGCTCCGGCAAGATAGGCGGCCAGGGCCAGGGAGGGCACGGGATGGCCGGCAAGGTTGACAAACAGGGGAGCTCTGCGGAACACCCCGTCCGGATCGGGGCGGTTGCTGATGTTGGCCAGCATGGCAGCGCTCTCGGCCAGTTCAGCCACCGGCATGGTCACCGCCTGGGGCAGCACCGGCGCGCGGCTTCCGGCGAGCCATTGGGAAAAGCCGGAAATGGTCAGCACGGACGGGGCTGAGCCATTCTCCGCCGGCCCCTCCCCGGGAGGCGCCAGGGTGCAACTGAGCACCACCGGTCCGTTTTCCCGCATGGCCATGGCCAGGGCCTGGTCGTCCCCCACGCCGTGGAGCGACGGTTCGCTGAACAGCATATCAAAGGCGACCACCCGAACCCCGGCACGTTTGCAAAAGGCGAGGAGCGTGGCATACGCCTCCCTCGGCCAGGGCCAGGAGAGGTTGTTTTCCCTGCGTCCCCAGTCCAGGCTTTTCTGGTCGAGGGCGATGATCCGCAACCGGCTGGTGGCCGCAGCCGGCCTGGCAAAATGGGCAACCCGCCACTGCCAGGCAGCATGCTCGAAACCGGTGAGCGCTCCCTGCTGCCAGAGAAAAAACGCCATGGCACAGGCGATCAGGCCGAGGGTAAGCCCGGTACAACCTTTCTTGATCACGTCAGATGCTGCCCAGAATGCTCTTGAACCGTTGCTGCCGCACCGCCATCCCAGCCGGGGTCGTGGCTGCGGCAAGCAGAGGCGCAAGGTCGGCAATCCGGTCCGCCGGGTCTGGATGGGTCTTGGCGAAATCAAGACCCTGCGGGTTGAGCCGTTGCTTCATCTCGCCAAGCATTGCAACCAGGGCCCGCTGGTCATAGCCGGCCCGGCCGAGAATCTCCAGGGCCGCGACATCCGCCTCCCGTTCAAAGGCCCGGGAATAGCCGTTGTTGACCAGGGTTGCGGTGATATCGTGGATGGAATCCTCAAAAATTCCGGTGAGTTGCGACAATTGCGGCCCCCCGGCCTGCTTGGCCCCTTCCGTGGCCATGATGGAGAAGGCGCTGGTCAGCCTGCTGGTCTTGATGGCCTGCAGGCCGTGCTTCAATTGAATATGGGCGATTTCATGGGCCAGCACCGCGGCCAGGGTGTCCTCGTCCTTACAGCAGCGCAGCATGCCCCGGCTGATAAAGATCAGGCCGCCCGGCGCGGCAAAGGCGTTGATCCCCTCATCCTCCAGAATCACAAAATGATAGCCGCCGTAGGTTTCCGGCATGTCGGAGACCCTGGCCAGGGACTGGCCGACCAGATTGAGGTACTGCACGGTCTGGGGGTCGGTGCGGGGCGGGTATTTCCCCAGCAGGGTGGCGCCCACCGCGCGGCCCACATAGTATTCCTGCTCCGGGGTGATATCGGTGAAGGCCTTTTCCAGGGCCACGGCGGTTTTCTTGAGCGCGCCCACCTGGGACTCGCTGAGCCTGAAGCCGCCCACCTGGACCGCCCCGAGGCCGTCGATCACATCGGTGGTCTTGCACCCGGCAACCAGCACGGCACATGAGCAAAGCAACACAACAGCGAGGAGAAACGATCGTTTATTTTCCATGGCCGGCGCCTCCCTCGGGGTTCTGCAAGCCGCCCTTGGCAAGGAATTCCCGCATGGCCTCCGGGCTCACCTGAATCCGCTCCATCCAATCCACCGCGGCATAGTCCAGATTCTTGCCCCTGGCCTTGTACTCGGCCTCCACCTGGGCATTGAAGCCCTTGCCGCCCAGGGCCAGCTCATCCTCCGAGGCTGCGGCCCCCAGCCGCTCTCCGGCTTTAAGAACAATGGGTTTGGCAATGAGGCTGGCGCCGTGCATCCAGCCTTCCCGCCCTTGCCGCTGGTCCCGTACCTTGAACCACAGGCCCTGCTCGGCGAGCACGTCCACCCGCTCGCCATAGTTGAGGGTGGCGGCGATCTTTGCGAAAGGCGTAGGGGAAACCCTTACCGCGCCTTTCCGCACGGCGACGCTCAGCCATTCTTGCTTGGCCAAAGCCGGCGTTGCCAGAAGAGAAAAGAGCAACAACAACAGAATCTTCCTTGTCATTCCCATGAGACTCCTCCGAGCAGAAAGCGCTTCCCGATCTTCCCCAGACACACCGTATAGTATCACAGGCAATCAGGCGAAACAATGCGCCACCGTGCGCCACAGAGCGCCGAGCCGGGGAACCCGGCCTGAGAGCTTGCAGGGACACCGCTCTTTCTATTTGATGAAGGAACAACAATAATCGGTAAGGCTTCGCACCTTCAAGCCGAACTTGGAGTGGGACGGCACCTCGAAGGATTCTCCGCCCTTGATCGTCTTCCACTCCGATGTCCCGGGCAGCAAAACCTCCAGCTCGCCGGCCATGATCTCCATGAGCTCCTTGTCCGCCGTGTTGAATTCGTATTCTCCGGGCAGCATGACGCCCAGGGTCTTCTGGGAGCCGTCGGGAAACACCACCGTCCGGCTGGTGACCTTGCCGTCAAAGTAGACATTGGCTTTTTTTACGATGGTGACATTGTTGAATTCAGGCATGGATGTTTCCTCTCTTGTCATGCGGTTTTTCAATAAAAAAATTCCCGTCCGGACACAGACGGGAAAATGTGATGTCCGTTCCAACCTGCTAGATTCTTTATAACCGGAGCGGACAAATTGCAAGATTTTGTTGCGCGGTTTTCCCGTGACCCCGGATAAGAAAAAAGGCCACCCGTGGGCAGCCTTTTTCTTTATCCGTTTGATTTTTTTACCGAATCACAGGGTGCGGCACACCCTGCCGAAGCCGCCCGGGATGGTGCCCGAGGCCCAGAATGCCGTACCCTGCTTGAAATCCATAAACCAGTAGCCGCCGGGCTTGCGCTGGTCGGCTAAAAAGATAAAGGGCTGCTCCTTGGAAAAACAGGGATGGAGATGGACGCCCTTTTCATTGACCCGCGGCTCGAGAAGGGAGAAGCCCTCTTCCATGGTGGGCAGCCGCCAGTCGGAGAAGCCGCCAAAGCGCTGGTCATTCAACTCCGCCACATATTTCTGCACATTGCGGATGGTGGTGAGATCGCAGCCGCCCCGCTGCCACATGAGCCCGGTGGCCCCATCGGTAACGGTGAGGCCGTCGCCGTTGTCCACCAGCAGGTTGCGAAAATTTCCCCTGGGGTTGTGGCGGCTGTCGTAACAGCCGATTTTCGCAGCAAGAGTAGCAGCCTCCAATTCGCTTACCACTCCCCCGGCCGCCCGCAGGCGGACCTTCTCCGCCACCGGCAAGGAATCACCCTTGAGCGGAAGCCCTGTCTCCATAATCTCCTGCGTCACGGAATTGTCCACCAGCGCAATCCGGTAGGAATCCTCGCTCTCGATGATTTTTTCCAGCAGCCATTGCTTGATTCCCTCGTCAATGGCATAACTCTGGTCCCGCATGTCCTTGCCCTGCCGGGACACGCATTTTTTCAGCATCTCCTGCGGGCAGTCGATGTGGGCCAAAATCTTGGCATGCTTGACGCCCCGCTCCATCAGGCAGAGCTTGGCGGGCGAACTCCAGTTATCGATATAGAAATAATAGTGCAGCTCTGAATTGTTGCGGATCCGTTGCTGGTCCTTGCCTCCCCAGCTCTCGAACATGGCAAAGGTATCCGAAGGGGTAAGATCCCAGTCGATCGACACAGGCTGATCACCCATACCCAACTTTTCCGCTAATCCCATGGCATACCTCCTCAGTTTTATTGTCATCTTCCTTGTGGAAACGATATAATGAATGCATCACTTTAAAACTAATAATTATTACCAATAATAATTACTGATTTCATTCCGGGCAAGAGGAAATACGCCATGCGCAAAGAAAAATTTACCACGGGCGCCGGGTACCCGCTTCCCTTGGGCTCGTTTTTGAAGCCGGAAGGGGTTAATTTCGCCATATTTTCCCGCCATGCCGAGGCCGTGACCCTGGTGCTGTTCAAGTCCGGCGCCGAAGATCCCTGCGCCGAAATCCCCCTTGACCCGAAGATCAACCGGACCGGCAACATCTGGCATATCCTGCTCCACGATCTCGACACCAGCCTGCGCTATGGCTATCGCATGTCCGGCCCGTACGACCCCAAGGGGGCGGGCCATTTCTTTGCCACCAAAAACCTGCTGCTCGACCCCTACGCCAAGGCCCTCACCGGAGGCTCGGAGTGGGGGGTCGCTTACTGCCGCTCCGGTCTCTGCACCCCGCTGAGCTCCTTCCAGCGGCGCTGCGGCATCATCGGCGACGAATTCGACTGGGAAGGCGACCGGCCCCTCAATATCCCCCTGGAAAAGAGCATCATCTACGAGCTCCATGTCCGGGGCTTCACCCGGCACGAAAGCGCCGGCGTGGCCAATCCCGGCACCTACCAGGGACTGGTGGACAAAATCCCCTATCTCAAGAAACTCGGCATTACCGCGGTGGAGCTCCTGCCGGTCACCGAGTTCAACGAACACGAACTCACCACCAACAACCCCTTCACCGGAGAGAGGCTGAAGAATTTCTGGGGCTACAGCCCCATCTCCTTTTTCGCGCCCAAGGCCGCCTACGCGGTCAACGGCCGCAACGGCAACCAGGTCCGGGAATTCAAGGAGATGCTCAAGGCGTTGCACAAAGCCGGAATCGAGGTGATTCTCGACGTGGTCTTCAACCACACGGCGGAGGGCGGTGGCAATGGGCCGGTGATCAGCTTCCGGGGGCTGGACAATGTCATCTACTACCTGCTGGATCCGCGGAGCCGGGAATATCTCAACTTCTCGGGCTGCGGCAACACGGTGAACTGCAACCATCCCCTGGTCCGCCACCTGATCATGGATTGCCTGCGCTACTGGGTTATCGAGATGCACGTGGACGGCTTCCGCTTCGACCTTGCCAGCGTCCTGGGCCGCGACCAGCAGGGCAACGTGCTGAGCAATCCGCCCATGGTGGAAAAGATCGCCGAAGATCCCATCCTCGCCCACACCAAGATCATTGCCGAGGCGTGGGATGCCGCGGGCCTCTATCAGGTGGGGAGCTTTTCCACCAACCGCCGCTGGGCCGAATGGAACGGCCAGTTCCGCGATGATGTCCGCCGCTTCCTCTGCGGGCATGAGGGCATGGTCGCCCCCCTTGCCACCCGCATCGCGGGCAGCGCCGACCTCTACCAGGACGACGGTCGCTCCCCGCGCAACTCCATCAATTTCATCACCAGCCATGACGGCTTCACCCTCTACGACCTGGTCAGCTACAACAGCAAACATAACCTGGCCAACGGCGAGGACAACCGGGACGGCGGCAATGACAATCTCAGTTGGAACAGCGGCAGCGAAGGGGTAACGGACAACGCAACCATCGCAGGGCTGCGCCTCCGGAGGATCAAGACCTTTGCCGCCATCCTCATGCTTTCGCAAGGGGTGCCCATGCTGGTGGCGGGCGATGAATTCGGCCGGACCCAGCAGGGCAACAACAATGCCTACTGCCAGGATAACGAGACAAGCTGGCTCAACTGGGAATTGGCCAAGCAAAACCACGGACTGCTGCGTTTTTTCACCCAGCTCATCGACTTGCGGAAAAGACACCCGGTATTCCACCGCACCGATTTTTTCCCCGCCACGGAAGAGAACCCGGAGATCGAGTGGCAATCCACCACCCCGGGCAGGCCGGACTGGTCGCCGGCCTGCAAGACCCTGGCTTTTGTCCTGCATGGCGCGGCCGCCGGGGTGCGGCGCGACGACGACTTTTTCGTCATGCTCAACGGCGGGCACACCCCCGCCGACTTCATCATCCCTGCGCCGCCCGCAGGCCGGTTCTGGCAGCGGCTGATCGACACCTCCGCCGCATCGCCGAAGGATATCGTCAGCGAAACCAAGAGCCAGCCGGTGCGGGACGCCTCAATTACCGTGGCGAATCTGGCCGCAACAATCTTTATCTCCAAGCCCTGCTGAATCGACGCCCATGAAGCTCCTGTTTCTCGGCGATTCCCTCGTCGCACTCCACAACTGGCAGAGCCGCTTCCCGGATCATGCTCCATGCAACTGTGGCGTGGCCGGAGAAACCGTGGCCGGCCTGCTCGCCAACCTTCCCTTCCATCTGCGCCGTTGTCCGACGCCGGACAGGGTGTTTATCATGATCGGCACCAATAATCTGCTCAGGGAAGAGTATGGGTTTCTGCCGGAATACGCGGCCATTCTGGACATTCTTGGCAGCGCGCTCCCCCCGGCGCAGATTACCGTCACCAGTCTGCCGCCCATCCGGGCCGCCCATCTGGCGCCTTCCGTCGTTCCCCGCCTGAACGAGGGGTTGCTCCAGCTCAGCCGGCAGAAAAAAGCCGCGTTTCTTGATCTATGCTCGGCCTTCAACACCCAGGCGCCGGACGCGGCTCCCTGCTTCGCCGAGGACGGCGTCCATTTCAGCGACCTGGGATACACCCTCTGGGCTGCCTGGATTGCCCGCTTTTTGCAGCATTTCCCCTTCGAATCTCGCCGTTTCCGCACATTTCCAGATGCAATATCAGACAAATTTGTTACAATGGGCCGTTCTGTATCGCATAACGTACACCAAACCGTAAGAAAGACCCGGGAGAAGCCATGCCTGAAAACAACCGCCAGCCCATTGACCTGGCCACCCTGTACGAAATAACCCGGGCCCTGGCCTCCTCGGACGACCTGCGCAAATGCCTGGAAGAAAGCCTCACCGTGCTGGCTGCACGCACCAGCCTTGGCAACGGGGCGGTGACCATCGCCAACCCGCTCACCGGCCAGATCGAAACCGAGGTGGCCCCCGGCATGACTGCGGAAGCCCGGAAGCGCGGGATCTATAAGTTCGGCGAGGGCATCACCGGAAGGGTGGTGGCCAGCGGCGCCCCCATCGTGGTGCCCCAGATCAGCCAGGAACCCCTTTTCCTGAACAAAACCCGGGTCAGGGGTGAGAAAAGCCAAGACGCCCTCTCCTTTCTCTGCGTGCCCATCAAGCACGGGGCCAAGACCATCGGCGCCCTGAGCGTGGACCGCAGCTACCACGAAGGGTTGGACTTTGAAAAGGATCTCCAGTTTCTCACCGTGCTCTCCGGCCTCATCGCCCAGACCGTGGTCCGCATCCAGGCGGTGAATCAGGAACGGGAGCGGCTGGTGCAGGAGAATACCCAGTTGCGGCGGGAACTTTCGGAAAAATACCGGGTGGCCAGCATCGTCAGCAACTCGAACCGGATGCAGGAGGTGTTCGAGATGATCCACCGGGTGGCGGACTCCAACGCCACCATCCTGCTCCGCGGCGAATCCGGCACCGGCAAGACCATGGTGGCCAAGGCTGTCCATCACAACAGCAAGCGAGCCAAGGCCCCGTTCGTGGTGGTCAACTGCTCGGCCTTGCCCGAAACCCTGCTGGAGTCCGAGTTGTTCGGCCACGAAAAAGGGGCCTTCACCGGAGCGCAGGCCGCCAAAAAAGGCCGCTTCGAGCTGGCCGAGGGCGGCACCCTGTTTCTCGACGAAATCGGCGAATTGAGCCAGAGCGTGCAGGTCAAACTGCTCAACGTGGTGCAGGACCGCGAGTTCCAGCGCTTGGGCGGCATCGCCCCCATCAAATGCAACGTCCGGCTGATCACCGCCACCAACAAGGATCTGGAAAAAGCCGTGGAAGAAGGGTCCTTCCGGGAAGACCTCTACTACCGGCTCAACGTCTTCCCCATCTACCTGCCGCCCTTAAGGGAACGCCGCACCGACATCATGCTGCTGGCCGATTTCTTCCTCCAGAAATACAACGAGGAAAACAACAAGCAGATCCGCCGCATTTCCACTCCGGCCATCGACCTCCTGGTCCAGTACCACTGGCCGGGCAATGTGCGGGAGCTGCAAAACTGCATCGAACGGGCGGTGCTTATCTGCGACGAGGACTCGATCAAGAGCTATCACCTGCCGCCCTCGCTGCAAACCTCCGACTCGGTGAACGAACACGCCAACCCGGTTTCCTTTGCCGCGGCGGTGGACAATTTCGAGCGGGAGCTGATCATCGACAGCCTGAAGAAATGCCAGGGCAATCAGACCAAGGCCGCGCAACTGCTGGACACCAGTCTCAGGATCATCAACTACAAGATCGCCAAGCTCAACATCAGCCCACGCCAATTCAAACTCAGCAAGTCCTAGGCCGGAAGATGACCATTCTCCTCCACCTCTGCTGCGGCCCCTGCACCATCTTTCCCCTCACCGCCTTGCGGGAACAGGGATTTTCCGTGCAGGGCTATTTCCACAACCCAAACATCCACCCCTTCCGGGAGTTCAAGCAGCGGCTCGTCACCCTGGAGGATCTGGCGCGCCGGACCTCTCTGCCGGTGGAATACGAACGGGAATACGGCCTCAGGGAATATCTGCGCCAGGTCGTTTTCCATGAAGAGGATCGCTGCCCGCTCTGCTACCGGATGCGCCTTGATGCGACGGCGAGAAAGGCCAGGGAGCTTGGAGCCGAGGCCTTCAGCACCACCCTGCTGTACAGCCGCTACCAGCGCCATGAAACCATCCGGGCACTGGGCGAGGAGCTGGGAGCCCAATTCGGGGTACCGTTTTATTACGAGGATTTTCGGGTCGGTTGGCAGGAAGGGATCGACGCCAGCCTCGAGATGGGGCTGTACCGCCAGCCTTACTGCGGCTGCATTTACAGCGAACAGGAACGTTACGACAAGAAGCTTAAGAAGAAGAACCCCGCCTGAACACGAGCAGCCCCATTCAGGCCTCCCCTTCCATGGCCGCACGCACGATGCTGTCCACATGGATGGCCGCCGTATTCAAGAAAGGGATGCCAAAGGCGTCCCGATCAAGAATCAACGGCAACTCGGTACAGCCGAGGATAAGCGAATCAATGGCATCCCGGGCGATCATTTTTTCGACGATAGCCAGAAGCTCCTGCCGCGTCGAATCCTTGATGATCCCCAACTCGATCTCGGAAAAAAGCTTTTCGTGGATAAACTGCTGCTCATCCGGAGAAGGGACAGCGAGCGACATCCCCCGCGCATGAAATGGCTTAAAGAAAAAATCCGCCGCCATGGTGAACCGGGTTCCCATGAGACCGGGCCGCTTCAGCCCCAGACTTTCCGCTTTCTCACAGGTGGCCTCTACGATACTGAGCATGGGCAGAGGAGAACGCCTTGCCACTTCATCAAAAACGACATGCGGGGTGTTGGAGGCAATCACGGCAAACTCCGCCCCGGCCCGATGCAGCGCCTCCAGCCTGAACAAAAGCCACGCCGCCAGCGCCTCCAAATCCTTCGCCTCCAGAATCCCAAGAAGCTCCGCCAGGTCCGCGCTGTAGATGATGATCTCGGGAGAATGCAGCCCGCCCGCAGGCTTCGCGTTCACGCCCGCAGCAAGATATCCATCCGCCGGTCGGCATGCATAACGATCCGACCATGTTCCGTGCAGTCGGCCAGATAATCCCCTATCGCCCGAATAAGGGATGGGGATTTGCTCTTGTAATCAGGCAACAGGCTCTCAAGGAAATCCTGTTGGTCGACAAAATGAAAACAGGTCTGGAAACAGACCGTCTTTCCGATCCGCCAGCCTGACAAATCCGCAATAGCACGCCTGGCAGCATCCTTTTCCCCTGTCTCGTTGCCATCTCCAACCCCGAACCGCTCTTCCGCCTTGATCAGCGTCCCGCCCTCGCCAGGTTCGATCACCACGATCAGCCCATGTTCTCCGAGCAGTCCGGCTGCTTCGTTAAAGCTCACCCGCATGGCGTCTTGAGCAAGATGGTGCAGGGAAAGGGAATAGACGACCATATCGAACCACCCTTCAGGAAAGGGCAACAACTCCCCCCGGCAACGGAGGAATACCACATTCTCCGCGTTGATCTGAGTCCGCGCCTTTTGCAGTGCGCCCTCATCCGGATCAATAGCAACAACCCTTCGCGCATGCCGCGCCAAGTCACGGGTTATCCTCCCATGCCCGCATCCCACCTCAAGAATTGTCTTGTCAGAGATATCACAATGTGCGGTTATTTCCTTGATAAACTGACCGTAAGGGTCAAGAATCACGGCCTTCCTCCTTGGCGAGTTCACATACTGTTGCGCATGCCGTACCAAGACACCAGCAGGACGATGTTACAAAAAAAATTCAACGCACAGAAGGACACAAACAACGATGGGCCTTCCCCGCACAAACAGGAAAGGCCCATCAAAAAACCGCATATCCGCAGAACGTCTACTCCTTGGCAGTCCCGGCGCTGCCGCCGCCGGGCAGGATGCCGAAGGCGGAGGTAAAGGACTGCCAGTCCGGCAGCGAAAGCGTGGGCACGAAACGACGCCAGGTTTTCTCAATGCCCTGGCCGGACTTCAACTGAGCCAAAAGCTCGGCGGCCTGGGGCTTGACGCTGGCCTCGGGATAGGTGGCAAGCAGATACTCAAGCCGCCCTTGGGCCTGCTTGTCTTCATCGATGCGCAGATAGAAGGTGGCGACGGAAAACTCATGCTGGGCCAGAAAATCGCGGGCGGCTCGAATCCGGGCCGAAGCCTCCACGAAATAGGGCGAATGGGGATAGGCGCGATTCAACCGCCCAAAGGCCTGCACCGCATTCTGGGCGTTGCCAGGATCCCGGTCATTGGTCCCTATCTGGCTGTAATAACACATGCCTATCTGGAACAAAACATAGGGGACGGCCTCGTTGGTCGGATGGTTGGCCTCGAACTCTTCATACAGGGTCTTGGCCTCGCTGAACTTGTCCATGTAATAATTGGAATCGGCGGCCTTCAGTTCGGCCAGCAGCGCCACTTCGCTGAAGGGAAACCGGTCTTTTATCTCCACGAAACGTTTCAAGGCCGCGCTGTATTTCCCGCGGTTGAAGTCGGCCATCCCCTCCATGGCCAGGGCTTCCGGGGTTTCCTGCACAGCAGAACCCTCGCCAAAACCAACCCAGCCCAGCATGGTGTCAAGGGTCGCACAGCCGCTGAGCCCGGCGGCCGGGACACTCATGGCAAGAGCCAGAACACAGGTCCGAAAAAACCGACTATTCCGTTGTGAAAAAATCATGTCCCGCTCATCCATTTCAGCCAAAAGAGAAAAGGCCCGGCATACTCGAACCGGGCCCGAAAACCATCATGCCTCACGCCGGGGACTAAAGAGCCTTTTCAATCATGGCCTTGAGCTGCTGCTTGCCCACCGCGCCGGTCACCTGATCGGCAACCTCCCCGCCCTTGAAAAGAATCAGGGTGGGAATGGCCCGAATTCCGTATTTGCCGGGAGTAACAGGGTTATCATCGACATTCATCTTGCCGATCGTGACCTTGCCCTCGAACTCGGCGGCCAACTCATCGATAACCGGGCCGATCGCCTTGCAGGGTCCGCACCACGGCGCCCAAAAATCCAAGAGAAAGGGGGTCTCGGACTGCAGGGCTTTTGCACTGAAATCGCCGTCGGAAACCTGGATAACCTTGTCGCTCGCCATAATTTTCTCCTTTTATTTCATGGGGATAATTGTATTCAGAGTATAATGGCTTCATCTTACAAAGGGAACCGGGTGCTGACAAGGAAAATCTTGTGTGCTCCCGCCTCCCCCGGCGAGAGAAAAGGGCAAAAGCCGCACCTCCTTCTTGACAACCAACCGACAGTCGCTATATGGTTATCACCATGCGTACACGAACCTGTCCGTTCTGCAAGGAAGACATCCATTTCCAGGCCCTGGTCTGCCGCTATTGCACGCGAGACCTGCCGCCTGTGGCGCAACGCCACCACAGGAAAAACTCCCATGGCTGGCTGGCGGCGATCACCGCGGCGGGCATCATCGTCAGCGGCGCGGCCTTTCTCGCCGTCGAGTTCCTGCGGGGGCGGAAAAACTGGCTCACCGAGCCGCCCCGGCGGCCAGAA
>Ga0074195_1001850_pt1 | contig 26817 bp, 26 predicted proteins | sample EPASupsiteHSE623_FD_64525 | JGI IMG/M metagenome (GOLD analysis project Ga0074195, IMG submission 64525) | Bioremediated contaminated groundwater from EPA Superfund site, New Mexico - Sample HSE6-23 | ecosystem: Environmental > Aquatic > Deep subsurface > Groundwater > Contaminated ... | reverse complement strand
GTGAACACGCCTAAGCGTACATACCTATTTGGTGTGTAGTCGCTTTAAATAAGACGAGTTAAATCGTTAAGAGGAAATCAAATCATTCTGTAAAGGGTGATTTATTCACCTCTTTGTTCTTTTATGAGCGACATCGCCATCGCGATTTTCTATACCGTCTTTTTCCATCCGAATAGACAAGCGGTTTCCAAGGATTTCATCGTTTCATTGATGAAAGGGTATATAAAGAAACAACCCATCACCAAAGCAGATTTCATGACACTTGATTTGTTCTTTAGATTGAGAATGATTATTTTATATGTGGCTTTGAAACGAAGCACACAAAAAACAGACCCATTTACGGAAAAGTATAATTCAATATACCTTGATTTAATCCACCATAACCAACCATTTTTAGACCTCGATTTAGATAAGCTTTATGATGAAATCATTCAAAAGTAATGTGATATAATACAGGAGGGAGAACGATATTATGGCGAACATTAAAGGTGTCAATTTGGGTGGCTGGTTTGTCTTAGAAATGTGGATGAGACCTGAATTATTTGAAGGCTTATCTGGACCAGATGAAACCCACTTTATGCAGCACCACAAAGACCCTCATGGGGCATTAGAAAGACATTACCAAACCTTCATTACGGAAGAAGACTTTAAGTATTTAAAAGAACATGACGTCAAACAGGTGAGATTGCCTGTACCATGGTGGTTTTTAGGGACTGAACTCTACCACCGTTCAAAAGAACACATCGACCGGGCATTTGAATATGCCAATCGATATGGCATTCAAATTCTTGTAGATTTACACACCGCCCCAGGGTGTCAAAATGGTTTTGACAATGGTGGTATTACCGGTGTCATCGACTGGCCAAAAGAAAAAAAGAACATCGATCAAACGATTGAAGTCTTAAAGACATTGACACAACTGTATCATAAGAATGACGCCTTCTTAGGCATCCAAGTATTGAATGAACCGCACAGTTCAATCGATATCGATATCATTTTGGATTTTTATGAAAGAAGCTACAAAGCCATCCGTAAAATCACTCAAAAGTTAATTGTATTTCATGACGCTTTTAGACCAAAACTCGATGTATGGCAAACCTTCTTTAAAAACAAAGTGAATGTGGCTTTCGATTTACACTTATACCACTGTTTTGACCCTAAAATTTATAATGGCGGTGAGCTCAATCATTTGAAGGTGGTACTTGAAGAACGTCATCAAATGATTCAAGACATCTCTAAATTTGTCAGAGTCATTGTGGGAGAATGGTCCTTAGGTCTGAAAGAAAACAAAGCAGATTATAAAGACGATTTCTCACACGACATCTTTGTGAGACTCTTAGCCGATGCTCAACTCTATGTATATAATCAAGCCTATGGGTTTTATTTCTGGAGTTATCGAATTGACCGCGAATCTCATTTGAACTGGGATTTTAGACGTATGATTGAAGCGGAATTGTTACCAAAAAATTATAAATAATAAAGGAGAATCCCATGAAAGCACTGTTTCATATCGATGAGAGACATAAATGGCCGTTATTATCGATGAATATCAAAAACCTTCTCCAGGTGAGTCCAGTGATCAACATCGCTGTGATCATCAATTCGGAGGCGGTAGAATTATTCATAAAATCCACCGTGAAGCTTGAACCCAACGTGAAATATTACTTATGTGAGAACTCTTTAAAAACGAGAAATTTAAACCCAAACGATATCTTGCCTGGCACAGAAATCGTGAAGAGTGGGGTGTATCAAATTGTCTTACTTCAAAACCAAGGCTATGCTTATATTAAACCGTAAAAATCTTACGGTTTTTTTCTTGTTGAAATGTTATAATTAAATCAATGATGAGGTTAATCCAATGAAAAAAATATACATAATTATGGTCTTATTTCTCATAACACTGTCTGGCTGTCAACAAAGTGATTTGATTGTTCGTTACGCTGATAACTTGAATATCAAACAAGATGGGTTGATTTATCTTGTAGATGCATTCTATGAGAATGGGTCAAATTTGACCTTTAGAATCTCCATAGAAAATACCAACGATGAGTCACAAACAATCAAACTAGAAAACCTTTTTATCACAAGGTTGAGTAATGATGTGGGTTACCCTGTCAATTGTCGAATATTTGATAATGAGGTAACAATATCCGCCGAATCAAAACAAAATCTATCGTGTGTGGTTGTTTTACCAACATCGATTGAAGATGAACATTATAAATTAACATTCAACAAGTTTGTTTTTAACTTGTTTGAAAAGAAATAGAGGATAGCATTTCATGGCAAAACGCAGACAATCCCCATTTGAAGCATTGATTGAACTCATCGCATACACGATGTATGCTTTGATTTATTTACTATATCGTCTCATAGCCTTCATCTATGACTTGATTACTTTTTATACTTCACAGTACAAACTTAAATCGGGCAATACGTTTATCAAAACACTATTGAATAAAGGTTTCTATGGTGAGTTTCAACTATATCGTAAATTAACCAAGAAACTTGGTAGACATGCTGTTTTAACCAATTTATATTTAGACTCAAAAAATACTGAAACAACAGAAATCGATGTTCTAGCAGTTACCCAAAAAGGGGTATATGTTTTTGAAATGAAAAATTATGGTGGCTATATTTATGGGTCACAAAAAGATCAATATTGGACACAAGCCATGAATCGATTTATTAAACACAAGTTTTATAATCCTCTAAGACAAAATTACGCTCACATCAAGGCAGTAGAAAGCTATTTGGAAATAACAACAGATCGTATCATACCAGTCATTGTATTTTCGAATCGTTCGAGGTTATCAAAGATCAATGTAGGCGATGGCGATAAAGTTTTTCAATACAAGAACGCACTCAAATATGTTAAAACTATTGAGAAAAAAGGTACGAATGTATTTTCAATCGATGAAGTTTCAGCCTTATTGAACCAGCTTATATTAAAGACGAATATGTCTGATGAAATTAAAGAAAAGCACATTGAAGAAGTAAAACAAATGAAACAATAAAAAAAGTGGATAATTTTCCACTTTTTTAATGTTCATTTGTAATAATAGTTTCAATGTTTTTTCCCAACCGGTTAACAACGCCACATACTAGGGCATTTCCCATCATAAAATATCGTCTACTATTAGGCATACCCGTATTCGTCCAGTTATCAGGGAACCCATTTAATCGTTCTGTTTCAATTGGTGAGAGTAACCTAGCTTTACCTGTCAATTTGTCAAAAATTACATGCGTACTTCGATTAATTGATCCTTCTGAAGTGAGCATGGTTCTTCCAGGTAAATCAAGAGAATCAGGAAATGACATTGAACCTTCTGAATAAAAGTATTTTATTAGAGTTTCTTTGTTAGTTCTTTCTATTTTTTTGGAATCTCTAAGATACTTAAATTTTTTAAGTTGATTATCATCTAAAAACAATGACTCGTCGACAACATCGTTATGCACAATATCATTTAATGTGATAGATGGTTCAAGAATTGGTTTTACTTTGGAGGTTACTATTTCATGATTGATACTATATCCAGCATTATCAAAACCAAAAGCAAATTTATCTGATAAGGCTACTAAATCAGCAAAATCTTTTTTTGCTATGGACATATTAGAAGTCTTATTGACGGGTTCAATTGGTAGACTAGATGCGAAGAAACCTTTAGTGCTCAAAATTTCGAGCTTTGAATTGCCTACATAATTCTTATAGAAGTTTGTGGAGTCTTTAAAACCGAAAATGAATACACGTCTACGTCTTTGAGCAAATCCATACTCTGCAGCATTTATGACTCGCCATTCAACACCATAACCTAAGTCATTTAAACTTCTTAACATGATACCAAAATCTCTTCCTCTTTGTTTTGAAGGGGATTTTAAAAGTCTATCAACATTTTCTAGTAAAATAAATGGGGGTTTTTTTGCTTCTACTGTTTTATAAATTTCCCACCATAAGACACCTTTCTTACCTTCAATTCCTTTTTCTTTTGATAAAGAACGAGCGACTGAATAATCTTGGCATGGAAATCCACCAACTAAAAGGGTATGATCAGGTATAGACATTTTATCAACTTTCGTGATGTCTTCATTAACATGTGCATCTGATTCACCAAAACGTTTCACATAACAATCAAAAGCGTGTTGTGTCTTTGTAGATGGTTCCCACTGATTTGCCCAAACAAATTTAAAGTTATTATGTTCGATAACATTTCCATTAGAATCGATGGAAACATTGTTTAAACCAACTCTAAATCCACCAACACCAGCAAATAATTCTACTACAGTTTTTTTCATAATTTCACCTTTTGATTTAAACAAACTATAACTATGTTATAATTCATATATACAATATAGCAAATTTCACGACTTAAATCAAGATCAATCCATATATATTTGAGGTAATTTCATGAAGACACCTGAATTATTTGATGAAAAAAACAGAGACCTAACAAAAGAAGAAATTTTGGAAAAAGTCAAGTCACTAGTTGGAAAGCAAATGATTGACATATATGAAACAAATGACTTTAATAAGAAAGCATCTTTTGGTTATGCCATTGAAGAAGGTGCATTTAACTATCAACGAAATAGTAAATCTGAAGCAGATTTCAGAAATGAAAACATCGAGTTGAAAGTGACACCTTATAAACGTAATAAGAATGGATCTTTTTCCTCAAAGGAAAGATTGGTTCTCAATATCATCAATTACATGGAAGAATATAAAAAGACATTTGAAGAAAGTTCTCTTTGGGCAAAAAATCAAACCTTATTAATCCTATTTTACGAGCACGTTCAAAATATATCCAGAGAAAACTTCATGATTAATTATGCCATTTTACATCAATTTACTGAAAATGATTTAAGAATAATCAAAAATGATTGGAAAACCATCATTGACAAAATTAAAGCAGGCAAAGCCCATGAGATTTCTGAAGGTGACACGTTTTACCTAGGTGCATGCACTAAAGGTGCTAATAGTGACACATTAAGACAACAACCATTCTCACCTATACTTGCTAAACAAAGAGCTTTCAGTCTAAAAACAACATATATGACTCAGATTGTTAAGGAATTGACCTCTAGAACTAAAAAGACTGATAGTTTATTTGATTATATAGATTTAATTGACGACTCAATTGAAGAGTCCATAATTAAGAAAATCTCATTTTACTATGGTTATAGTGTAAAGGCATTAATGGAACTATTTGATGTAAACTCTAACGCAAAGAATAAACTTGAAATGATAGTGAATCGCATACTCGGAATAAAGAGGAATCTATCAGATACGCCAGAATTTACTAAGGCGAATATTAAAGTTAAAACGATTAGAGTGAACTCGAATAACAGAATTAAAGAAAGTATGTCATTTCCAGCATTTAAATACGAAGAGATTGTAAAAGAAACTTGGGAAGAATCCAAAACCAGAGCACTCTTTGAAAGCACTAAGTTTCTCTTTATTGTATTTAGGGAGAAAAATGGTGAATTTTACCTTGATGATGTTATGTTTTGGAACATGCCAGTGAACTTAATTGATAATAATGTTAAAAAGGTATGGGATAGAACCGTTGAAATCGTTAAAAATGGGAACATCGTCGCAGGTTACAAAGATAATGGAGACCGTAAAACGAATTTCCCATCGACCAAATTTGATTCAGTCTGTCATGTAAGGCCGCATGGACAAAATGCTAAAGACGTTTATTCATTGCCAACCATTGACAAAGTCACTGGCAGCAATGTCTACACAAAACATTGTTTTTGGTTAAATAACTCTTTCATCTTAAAAGTAATCAACAAACATCATGAAAACATTTCTTGATGTTTTTTATCTTTTAAATACATGATTCATACATAAAACTTGCAGATTTTAAGTTGCAAATTTGCATTCTTTACAGTATAATGTAAGCATATGGAGGTAATAGTTAAATGGAATACAATTTTGATTGGGAATATGTAAAATCAGGTTCACCTTACGTTACTATATCTTCTTTTGGAATTGCCTTCAATGGTTTATCAATTAAGCAATTAGGGAGTCCTAATTACATCATAGTTGGCTTTGATGAAAATAAACTTGCAATCGGAGTAAAAGGTGTAGAATTGAAAGATAACGAAAAAACCACATACGATTTTATTGCAAGGAAAAATAAGGATGGATGGATTAGAATTGGTTGCAAAGAGTTCATTCAGAGATTAGAAAAACTAACAAATGAAGATTTTAGTAGTGCAAAAAGATTTTACACTAGAAAAATTAGTGATAATTTTATAGTAATTGATATATCAACATTAGAAGTGGTTGAATAAAAAAATACAATAAGTTGCAGCTTATTGTATTCGGGATTGCATTAACACAAGTCTTATATGGTTATGCACGTTAATTATAACATTAATGCAATCTCTATTCAATCCAAAAAAGGAGATTATGATATGGGAACTAAAATACTAGCATATCAACTCACAGATGGTCGTACATTGATACTTGAAGATGACAGCTTAAAGATAAAAGAAAAATTCGGTCTAAGCTCTCTAGTTAAGAAGAATGATGAATCTTATCTTTACTCTGAAATTAAATCAATTTCATTCAGAATAGCAGAAGAAGATGAATTGATTCATAAAACGGTATCATATTTGACTTTTGAGGTCTCTGGGAAATCACAAACATTGCCTTTTCAATTATCAAAAATTGAAAATCTAACGTTTGAGAGAGAAAATTCCAGAATCGCATATCTGTATTTGGTGGACAAGACAAAATAGGTAAAGAGAAGAAATCGAGACGTGCTAGATTTCTTTTTTTTGATTAAATATAAAAAAATTCACTTGATTAGATAGTGGTTATAAAAAACGTATAACTATGTTATAATACCAATGTAAACGCTTTTATTTCGAAGGGAGAAATTTAACATGAATGAATTTAAAGTATTTGAGTACATGGAAAAACACAAGTACGAACAAGTAGTCTATTTCTATGATAGAACTACAGGCTTGAAAGGTATTACGGTGATTCATAATACCACATTGGGGCCAGCCCTTGGTGGCACTAGAATCTGGAATTATGAATCAGAAGACGCAGCGGTCATGGACTGCTTAAGACTCGCTCGAGGGATGACCTATAAAGCTGCAGCAGCTGGGTTAAACCTTGGTGGTGGTAAAACCGTATTGATTGGTGATGCTACTAAAGTGAAGAGCGAAGCGTATTTCAGAGCATTGGGTAGATATGTACAATCCTTAAATGGTCGTTATATCACCGCTGAAGACGTTAATACCAGCACCAAAGACATGAGTTATGTCCATATGGAAACAGACTTCGTCGTCGGATTAGAAGGTAAATCAGGGAACCCATCCCCAGTGACTGCTTTGGGTGCCTTATATGGCATCAAAGCATCCTTAAAGTATCGTTTTGGTAATGAAGACATTTCCAAATACACATTCGCAGTTCAAGGCGCAGGTCAAACAGGTTATTACCTCATCAACCACCTTGTTGAATTAGGTGCGAAAAAGGTATATTTCTCAGAAATTAACCCTAAATATATTGAAAGAATGAAAAACGAACATCCAGAAGTGGAATTCGTGAACCCAGATCAAATCTATGGCTTGGATGTCGATGTATTCGCACCATGCGCATTAGGTGGCGTACTCAACAATCAAACAATCCCACAAATCAAAGCGAAAATCATTGCAGGTACTGCCAATAACGTCTTACTAGATGAAGATATCCACGGTCCTATGATCAAAGAACGTGGCATTTTATATGCCCCAGACTTTGTCATCAACGCGGGTGGATTAATCAACGTTTATGTTGAACTCATGAATTGGCCTCAAGAAAAAGCGCTCGCAGACGTTAAATTGATTTATGATCGTCTATTGGAAATCTTTGAAATTTCAAAAGCACAAGACATCCATACTCAACAAGCAGCCAAAGTGTTTGCGAAAAACAGAATTGAAACCATTAAAAACTTACACGATAACTATATACCCAAAAGATAAGGAGTGATTCTATTGGCTAAGTATCAACTCGATTTTAACAACGATGCCTGCAAGGGCTGCGAACTGTGCGTCAACAGTTGTCCTGTTAAAATTTTGGGTATGTCCAATACCCGCATGAATGCCTCTGGTTACGCACTCGTGGATGTATTAGACATCGACAAGTGCATTGGTTGTACATTTTGTGCAATCATTTGTCCAGATTCTGTCATTAAGGTGGTAAAAAACGATGCCTAAAAAACTCGTCAAAGGGAATGAAGCGATTGCTTTAACCGCCATCAAAGCCGGTGTAGATGCCTATTTCGGGTATCCGATTACCCCACAAAATGAAGTACCAGAATATTTATCGAAGTATTTACCAGAACACGGTAAAGTCTTCGTTCAAGCAGAATCAGAGGTTGCAGCGATTAACATGGTGTATGGTGCAGCAGGGTGCGGTAAGCGCGTCATGACGTCATCATCATCTGTAGGGATTGCTTTAAAACAAGAAGCGATTTCGTATATTGCTGGGGCTGAATTGCCATGCTTAATTGTATCTGTGATGCGTGGTGGTCCAGGCTTAGGTGGCATTCAACCCTCACAAGCCGATTACTATCAAGCGACCCGCGGTGGTGGAAATGGTGACTATCATTTGGTCGTCATCGCGCCTGAATCCATTCAAGAAACCGTCGATTACATCAAAGAAGGGTTTGATATCGCCGATACTTATCGAAATCCAGTCATGATTTTGATCGATGGACTCATCGGACAAATGATGGAAGCTGTGGATTTAGATAAAGAAGTACCAAAAAGAAAACTACCAGACAAACCTTGGGCAACGATTGGCACAGACCATCATGCCGGAAGGAACATTGTCAATTCGTTATATTTGGATGCACCAAAACTAGAAGAACACAATTTAAATTTAAAAGCGAAATATGACGCCATCAAACAACATGAAGTCAAATTTGAAATGATCAATATGGAAGACCCAGATTACGTCATCGTGGCTTATGGGTCGGTGGCGAGAATTGCGAGAAGCTCGATTGAAATGCTCAAAGAAGTGGGCATCAATGTCGGTATGATTCGTCCAATTACCGTTTGGCCGTTCCCTAAAAAAGCATTTGACCTCATTCCAAGTTCTTGTAAAGGTATTTTAGTGACTGAAATGTCTTTAGGACAAATGCTCGATGACGTTGAAATTGCGAATAAGGGCAGACATGAAATCGCCTTTTATGGGCGTACTGGCGGGATGGTTCCAGATCCAACTGAAATCAGAGATGCCATCATAAACTTTAAGAAGTGGGTGATATCATGACCGTCAGATATGAGAAATCATTAGGTTTAACAGAACGTAAAACGCATTATTGTCCAGGGTGTACACATGGTATTTTGCATAAAATTGTAGCGGAAGTTTTAGTCGAACTTGGCGTCTTAGGTAAAACCGTAGGTGTCGCTTCGGTTGGCTGTTCGGTCTACTCTTACGAATATTTTAATTGTGATATGCAACAAGCCCCACACGGTAGAGCTTGTGCCACAGCGACTGGCATCAAACGTGTTTTACCGGATAATGTGGTATTTACCTATCAAGGGGATGGTGACCTCGCTTCGATTGGTATCGCTGAAACGATTCACGCAGCGAACCGCGGCGAAAACATCACCGTTATATTTGTGAATAATGCTACCTATGGTATGACTGGTGGTCAAATGGCACCAACCTCCTTAGTTGGTCAAAAAACAACCACCTCTCAAGGTGGACGTGACCCACACAATCAAGGTTATCCAATTAAGATCAGCGAAATGTTTTCACACATCGAAGGTGTAGCGTATCTTGAAAGAGTTGCGCTCACTGGCCCACAAAACGTTAAAAAAGTCAAAAATGCAGTCAAGAAAGCTTTCTCTTTACAACTTGAAAAGAAAGGCTTTACGATGATTGAAGTCTTATCCACTTGCCCAGTGAATTGGGGCATGTCTCCAATCGATGCCATGAAATGGGTCGATGAAAAGATGGTCCCTGTATTCCCGTTGGGTATTTATAAGGATGTGACTAAGCATGACTAAAACCATCCGTATTGCTGGATTTGGTGGACAAGGGGTTATGTTATTGGGTCAAGTACTCGCTTACAGTGCCACTTTAAAAGGCATGCATGCAATCTGGGTGCCCACCTATGGCCCTGAAACCAGGGGTGGGACTGCCAATTGTATGGTAACCATTTCCGATACACCCATTTACTCTCCGGTATTTAAAGATTCAGATGACTTAATCGTTCTCAACGAACCGAGTTATCAAAAATTCAAACACACCGTTAAATCCGATGGATTCATGCTATATAATGCCTCTTTAATCCATGTCGATGAACAACCAAAATACCAAACCAAAGGCGTCAAAGCCAATGAGCTGGCATTATCGATTGGTGAATCGAAAACGATTAATTTCGTCTTATTGGGGGCTTATCTCAAACAAAACAACTTATTTTCAGAAGAAATCATCATCGAAGCGCTTAAATACTTCTTTGGTTCTAAAAAAGAACACTTGATCGAAGTCAATAAGCAAGCGTATAATTTAGGTCAAAACGCACAATAAGTGAACAAACTGCACGTTATCATGTTATGATAAAAGCGTGCAGTTTTTCTTTTCATGAGGTGGCCATATGAAAAAAGTTGTTTTATTGACACTGAGTACGATGTTATTAATACTGGTAGGGTGTCAAAAAAAATCCATTCAGTCTTATACATTTACCCCCTACTTAACCGCAGGCGATAAATCTGCCCTCTTACAAGAAGGCATTTCAATCCAAACCGATGAAGCGAACCCTTCCATCTATAAAATCACAGTGGATACCAAAAAGAAGTATCAGACCATCGATGGATTTGGGGCAGCGATGTCAGAATCTGCAGCCTATGTCTTGTCCAATTTAAACGAATCGAAACGCAACGAAGTCATGGAAGCCTTGTTTGGTGAATCTGGCATCGGTATCGATTTTGTGCGTATACCGATGGGGGCGTCTGATTTTGCTTTAAATAATTACACGTATAATGACCTTACCAGTGGCACAGATTTGACATTAGAACAGTTTTCCATCCAAAGGGACTTATTATACGTCGTGCCGAGCTTACAACAAGCCTTGGCCTTGAACCCGGACTTAAAACTCATGGGTTCGCCGTGGAGTGCACCTGGATGGATGAAATCCCCTCAAAAATTGAATGGGGGTTCACTCAATCCAATTTATCACGCCGCTTATGCGGATTACTTTGTGAAGTTCATCGAAGCCTATGACGCTTTAGGGTTACCTATATACGCGATTACCCCACAAAATGAACCCTTACATGAAACCAGTGGTTACCCATCGATGTTGATGACTGTGGCTCAACAGATCAATTTCTTAAAGGTCTTAGGACCTAAATTTGAGGAAAATCAAATCGATACTAAAATCATTGGGTATGATCACAACTGGGACAATACTTTCTACCCACAGGCTTTACTCAATAACGAAGACATCAAACCTTATTTAGATGGTGTTGCATTCCACTGTTATGCAGGCAGTTACACGGCTCAACAAACAATTCAAACCAATCACCCAGACCGTGACATTTGGTTTACCGAATGTTCGGGTGGACGCTGGGCAACCAATTTTGGTTCAAACATCAGTTGGAACCTCGAAAATGTCTTTTTAGGGTCACTCAATTATGGTTCACGTTCGGTGTTATTATGGAATCTGGCTTTAGATACCCAAGATGGACCACAAAACGGCGGTTGTACCAACTGTAGAGGTGTGGTCACTGTGGATGGGACTGACAGTTTTACCCTCAATGAAGAATACTACATGATTGGTCATTTTTCGAAGTTTATCGATAAAGACGCGAGACGGGTGGATGCGAAATCGACTTCGCCCAATTTATTGACAGGTGCGTACTTGAATCCAGATGGGTCATTAGTCATCGTTGCTCATAACAAAACCAACGCTGACATGCTCATCCAAGTGGATATCAACGGACATCTATTCAATTATTCCTTAAAGCGCATGTCTACAGTCACCTTTGATGGGATCCCTACGTATGCCTAATTATATAAAAGAGATCCGAAGCCTCGTTGGACACACCCCGATTCGTAGTGTATCCACCGGCATCATCGTAGAATACAAAAATCAAATTCTTTTACAACACAGAAGCGATACGAACGATTATGGTACCCCAGGGGGGAACGTAGAACTCAATGAAAAATTGAAAGACGCAGCGAAAAGAGAACTTTTCGAAGAAACCGGTATTGAAATTACAGACTTGTCCTTATTTGGGATTTATTCAGGGGACGATCAAATAACGGTGTATCCCAATGGGGATGTTACCCACTATGTCGTGGTTGTATTTTATGTCAAACTCGATAAGAAACCTAAATTAACTAAAGATGATGAATCCCATGGTTTGGATTTTTATGACAAAAACGCATTGCCTTCGCCATTAAAACCCACCGATGCCTTTTGGATCGATGCTTGGGTCAAGGGTGAGTTTGAAATTAAAATCGATTGAAAATGTGTCTATGGCACATTTTTTTTCTTTTTTTGATTTGTTCATAACTTTGACACAATCTTTTACTATAATATGGTTGAAAAAAAACAGCTATAGTCATTTCAAAATATTAAATATCAAATTACATATATACAATACTTTTGAAAAAGTCTATAATCATAACTAGAGGTGATCGATTTGGACAATATTGTCAGTATTAAGAACTTAAATAAATCCTATGGTCAAACCAGAGCATTGGTGAATGTCAACTTAGACCTCACCAAGGGGAAGATCATTGGTTTACTCGGACCCAATGGGTCGGGTAAGACAACCCTCATCAAAATCTTAACAGGCCTTTTACAACAATTTGAAGGCAATGTTACGATCGATGGGATGAAGATTTCTCCAGCAACCAAAAATGTGGTCTCTTACTTGCCAGACCAACTTTATTTTGAATCTTGGATGAAAATTGATGATTTAAAGCAGTATTTTGAAGACATGTATAGCGATTTTAACCCACTCCGTTTCAATGAATTGATGTATCAATTTCAAATTCCTTCACGTGACTTGATCCGCAAACTATCCAAAGGGAACCAAGAAAAGCTACAATTGGCGATGGTATTGTCGAGGGATGCGAAATTATACATCTTTGATGAACCCATCGGTGGGGTAGACCCAGCACTCCGTGAAATCATATTGGATACCATCATGAATTACCGAAATACTGAAGCGACGATTTTATTATCAACCCATCAAATCTATGATGTGGAAGAATTGTTTGACGAAGTGGTCTTCCTCAAACAAGGCGAAGTGATGTTACATCAAAACTTAGATGAACTCATTATGGAAAGAAATAAATCACTGCTTGAAATATTCAAGGAGGTATTCAGATATGCTCGCTAAATTGATGAAACATGAGATTCTATCCTCCTATCGTAAGTTTTTACCGATTTATGCCGGTGTGATTTTGCTTACACTCATCACGTCATTCAGTTTTAATATTCAAAGCATTTCTGCAGCAGCTACATTCACCAGTTTGTTATTCACATTGGTGGGGATTACCATGTTGTTTACATTCTATACCATCATCATCAACTTAGGCCAACGTGTCTTCGGTAAACCAGGGTATTTATTATTCACTACCCCGGCATCGACCATCGAAATCATGTTATCTAAAGTCTTAATCAATATGATGTGGCTCATTGTTTCGATATTGGTCAGTATGTTCGCTGCTTCCCTATTCATTTTGTCAGCCTTTAGAGAAAACGTCTTTACGATCCTTGGACAACTGATCGATTTGGTCATTCAAAACCCTTATGAATCCTATACCATCATTGTTGCAGGTTTTACGTATGCACTCTATATGATTGGGATGTTGTTCTTCTTATTCGCCTTACTCAATATGATTTATAAAGGTGAGAAGAAGATTTTAATCGGGATTTTGTTATACTTCGCGATTGGTCAAGTGGTCAATGTGATCACATCGATTTTCTTAGGTGCGTATATGTCCTTTGGTACAGCATTCATCGAAGACTTCAATTCGATTTGGGTATTCACGGGGACGTTCTTCGTACTCAGTGCTGCTTTCTATGTTTTAACTTATATCATCATCGATCGAAAACTTGAAATACAATAAAAAAACAAAAGTGTATGTATTTTCGTTCTATCATGGTATACTGGGTTGTAACAAAAATATAAAAGCAATTTTTATGGGGTGTTACCAAACACCTCATATTTTTTTTGAAGAAAGTGAAACGACATGACATTTAGAGATTTAAACATTATTGACCCCATTTTAAAATCGATCGCAATCGCAGGGTATAAAGAACCTACCCCCATACAAACCGATGCGATTCCTGTGCTTTTAAGCAAAAAAGACATTTTAGGTAGTGCGCAAACAGGCACCGGTAAAACCGCTGCGTTCGCGATACCCATCCTACAAAACCTATATATCGAAAAACCCGATTCGAACCACAAACACATCCGTGCGTTGATTTTGACACCAACCCGAGAACTCGCAAGTCAAATCTATGAGAATTTCACTTTATACGCGAAATTTGTCAATCAAAGAAGCGCTGTAATTTATGGTGGGGTTTCTCAAAAGAAACAAGAAGAAGCGTTAGCCAAGGGTGTCGATGTTTTGATCGCAACCCCAGGTAGATTGTTAGATTTGATGTATCAAGGGTTCATATCCTTACAACACGTTTCTTACTTGGTACTCGATGAAGCCGACCGTATGCTCGATATGGGATTCATTAAAGACGTCAACAAAATCATCGAATTCGTGCCTAAAGCACGTCAAACGATGTTGTTTTCAGCAACGATGCCAAAAGAAATTGAAACCTTATCCAAAACCATCTTAAATGACCCTGTGCGTGTATCGATTGTCCCAGTCAATCAAACGATTGACATCATTGAACAATCGATTTATCATGTCAATAAAGGCAATAAAACCAAACTATTGGTGGATTTAATCACCTCGTATCAAATGAAATCGGTCTTGGTTTTCATGAGAACCAAACACACGGCCAATAAGCTCGTGACAGAACTCTTAAAAGCCAATGTGTCGGCTGAACCGATCCATGGTAACAAGTCTCAAAGTGCCCGTGAACGTGCACTACTCAACTTTAAAAAAGGCAAAACCCAAGTTTTGGTCGCAACCGACATCGCTGCTAGAGGGATTGACATCGAAGCGCTCAGTTTCGTGGTCAATTATGATTTGCCGGAAACCCCTGAAACCTACATCCACCGCATTGGTCGTACCGGACGTGCCGGGTTAGATGGTAAAGCCATTTCTTTATGTGATCCTAAAGAACTCAGCCTATTAAAAGACATTGAGAAACACATCAAGATGACGATTCCAGAAATCGCGCATGGCTACCCTGTGACTAAAGAGTCTACCAATAAGCCAGCTCAACCAAAAACCAGTAGTCAACCGAAAACAAAAGCATTCAACCCACTCAAACCAAATTACGATACCAAACCAAAAACGAAGACAAAAAAAGAACAACCTGAACAAAAACCGGAGAAGAAGGATATGAACGGATTAAAAAACTTAGCCCCTAAAAGCAAGTTTGGACCGACCAAGCCAGTGAATAACTACTTAAAAGTCCAACAACCTAAACGCAATCAAAACAACAAAAACAGAAGAGCAGTTAAATAATAAATCGGAGCCAACCAAAGGCTCCGATTTTATTATAATAATGAATGTGAGATTGACCATCTCTCTTAATAAGTGTATAATTTTTGTATAATTGATTAACTATTATAAATATTAGATAAAACAATGGATAAATGAGGTTTGACATGAACGATTATGATTTATCGAGCATTAGAAGACATATAAAATATACCTATGCCTTTTATCAACTACAACTCTTTTTAAGCGTTTGTTTGATCATCATTTATGGATTACCTTTGTTTAACCCCTTCTTTTTGTTTTCACAATCCATCGGTGTTTTTATCATCACAATCACCAAACTATTGAAGCCAAACACTTTAACAAAAAGTAAACTCGTCTTTTGGAGTATCATACTGCTAACATTATCATCGTTAGGCACACTATCCTATTTGGAATATGGGGTCATCACCATTTCCTCTGCAAAACAGTTAGAAAGATTTTCATGGAATCCTAGTGGGACCTTTGAACTCACAAAAGATATCGAAATTAAATCCATTGATCCATATGCAAAAAATTGTTTAATCCGCCGTTTTGAAGGCACTTTAGACGGCAATAATCATCAAATTCAACATTTAAAGACCCCTTTGTTTTGTACAATCATTACCGGTGAAATTAAAAACTTGTATCTAGTGGATGTGGATATTGATGTACAAACCAATGGCGAGATTGGTGGATTAAGTAACTATAACAATGGTGTGATTGAAAATGTTCATGTGAGCGGGTCCATAAAACATGATGGATCGATTGGTGGTTTGGTGGGAAGTAGTTCTAAAATCATTCGTAGAAGTTCATTCAGCGGAACCATCTATGCCCCAAATTCGAGCTTAGTTGGAGGTATCACCGGAACCAATACAGGATTGATTGAAGAGACGTTTACCCAGGGTAGTATTACCGCGAAACATGTCGTTGGTGGCATTGTTGGTAACACACATGGAGGTATCGTTCGAAACTCATATAGTTCTATCGATGTTACCGGAGAAACATATGTGGGGGGCATTGCCGGTCAATCAACTGAAACTGAACAGAGTGGTTTGGTTGTTCATGGGGACATCACCGGTGCATCATCTGTGGCAGTGATTACCCCAACATACCACACGTATGATCATAAAATATTATTCACAGGTCATATCTATTGTGATACTTACGTGATTGAACCATCTGTGTTATATTATGAGCAACAAACATTCTTAGTCCCACCATGGAATCAAATCGATGTATCTCAAATGGATTCTGATTTTTGGATTCAAACGTTAGGACTGGATTTAAGCATCTATCGAATGGATCATATATACCCGAAACTCATCCAAAATGAAGAGTAAAATGGAAATCGGAGCCAAAAACGGCTCCGATTTTCATTATTCAAGTTCCAAATATTTCTTGGTTTCAATTTTCTTGGATTCTTTCGGGATTTGAATTTTCAAGACCCCTTTATCAAAGGACCCTTTGACTTCATCCATGTGGACATCCCCCACATAGAAACTGCGTCTCATGACACCATAGTAGCGTTCACGACGGATAAATTTGCCTTTAGGATCATCTGAATTGGTTTCATGCTTTCTTTCCGCTTCTACCAATAGATACCCTTCATCTAGGCTCACTTTTACATCCTGCTTGTCAAAGCCAGGCATTTCGATGGCCAATTCATAGCCATGGTCATTTTCTTTGATATCTGTTCTCATGGAGACATCATTACCAAATGGTGCGACTCTAAATTCGTCGAACAAGCTATCAAAGAAGTCTCGGTCTTTTTTGAGTAAACTCAACATAAAACATCGCTCCTTTTCTCTATTGTTCTTGAACTTATCCCCTAAGTTCACTTATATTATAATACAACAATTTGGCACTGTCAAGTATAGAGTGCCAAAATAATGATAAAAAAAAGAGACATGAAGTCTCTTAATTGTTCAAAACGTCCATATTGATTCGACCATCTTTAATTTCAATGATACGATCGGCTTTTTCAGCAATCTTTCTATCATGCGTAATGATGATGAAAGTCGTTTTGTATTTCGCGTTGATTTCTCGTAATAGCGTATACACTTGTTCGGTTGAATCGCTATCTAAGTTACCTGTGGGTTCGTCAGCCAAAATGATCTTAGGGGTATTGATCAAACTTCTCGCAATCGCGACCCTTTGTTGTTGACCCCCAGACATATTTTTAGCGAGGTTATTTTTGACCTTGGTTAAACCGACAAAATCTAAGAGTTCATGGGCTCTATCTAGGATTTCTTGGGTAATTTTTTGTTTTGAAATCTTATAAGGCATGAGCACGTTTTCTAACGCTGTGAATTCTGGTAATAAGTAGTGAAATTGGAAGATGAATCCAATGTTCTGATTTCTTAAGAATGAAATCTCATTGGGTTTCATTTGTTTGGTATTTTGCCCATTGATGAAGATTTCACCATCGGTGGGGTTATCTAGGGTACCCAAGATATTCATTAAAGTCGATTTACCAGACCCACTTTGACCAATAATGGCGTTGAATGAACCTGCTTCAAATTGTAAATCGACACCAAACAAGACTTGTGTTTTGATTTTTTCACCATACACTTTGGTGATGCCTTTGAGTTCCATGACGGGATTAAGCATTGCGGATCACCTCGATGACGGATAATTTAGAAGATTTGCGTGCGGGTACCAAAGCCGCCAATGTAGATACACCCACCGCGATTAAAGCAGATAGAGCAATGAAGCTGTATTCGATATTGAGCGGAATCACTGGGTCACCGGTGGTGGCGTCAATCGCGAAGGTTTGGAAGGATACCAATAAACCAATACCAAGCAGTACCCCAGTCAATGCTCCAAAGATACCTAAGATCAAGCCTTGAAATAAGAAGATTAAGGAAGCGTCACTGTTTTTAATCCCCATCGCTTTTAAAATACCAATTTGTTTGGATTTTTGTAAAACGATGATGGCTAAGATTGAAGCGATCCCTAACACAACAGAAATCAAGACGAATACTTGAATCATTAAAGAGGAAATACTTTGACCTTGTAAACCAGAGAGTAAGGATGCGTTATTTTCTATCCAGTTTACAGTCACATAATCAGACCCGATTTGTTCTGAAACCTTAATTGAGATGGCATCGGCTTCAAAATAAGCCGATGCTTTCACTTGAGATTCAATCGAAGAAACGACATCCCCCACTTGGAAGAGTGTTTGGGTGGTATTTAATGTGGATACGGCCCACAACTCATTGATGGCTTTCACTTCAAAATCGAAGAAACCAACCACAGTTAACGTGGTATTGCCTTTGAGTGGGACTTGAATCGAAAGGGTATCCCCCACGTTTAAATTGAATTCGGATTTAAAGAAGATCCCTAAGATGACTTCGTTGTTAGCGTTTGGTAGTCTACCTTCAGTGAGCTTTTCTGTAAATTTATAAATGCCATCGGCCTGGCTGAGTTCAAACCCACGAACCAAGACGGGTAAGGTATCACTGTTTTTTTCTAACGTACCAGCGACATTGAAGTTTCCTGCAGCGACACGAATACGTGAATCGCTTGCGAGAATGTCTTCGATCAAAGCGTCATAATTGTCTATATAATCATCATCGGTACGGGTAATGGTGATTTGAGAACTGTTACCAATGGTGGTATCTACCAAGCTTTTTTGAAGCCCTGAGATCAACGCCCCAATGAATACTTGAACCGATACACCCACACCAATCCCTAAGATGATGAATAAGGTTTGAAGTTTACCTGATTTTAAAAACCGAGATGCGATTTGGAAGGCGAGTTTCATTAATGTTTACCCCCCAATTTGAATATATCCTCTTTATGAGTGAGGTGATAATCATACACCAAATGATCTAATGCGCCTGGTTTATTGAAGGCATTACCACCCACAATGATTTTTACATTGGGGAATAAACCTTTGACTTGTTCGGTGATTTGTTTGGTCACGACCAGATTATAATAATTGGTCACAGATAAAGCCAAATAATCGGGTTTCAATGCTTTTACAGCCGATAAAATGTCATTTTTAGGGGTATTGGCACCGATGTATTGTGCATCAAAGCCAGCCAGTGAGAAGTAATTGGTGACGATGATGGCACCGACTTCATGGAATTCCTCACTTGGACAAACGACCACCACTTTTTGGTTGTTCTTTGGTACTGATTTCTTGATTTCGATCAAATAAGGGTAGGTGGATTCGAGGATGGTACGAACAATCGATGTTCTCACGTGTTCTTTCCATATACAAATTTCTTCATCTTCAGAGCTACATACAAATTCATTCAATACAGGTCTTAAGAAGAAGTCATACAAATCATACAATTCAATTTTCTTGTTTTTCAATAAGTTCAGTACATAAGTCATCGCCTCGTCTTTATTTTCTTCATTGACGAGTTTTAGAAACGGTTCATAATAAGGATGCATAATTTCCTCCTGTGGGTTTACTTAACTATAGTATAACAACTTTATCACTTTCTTGTTATAGTCTACCAACAATTATTTCTAATTTCAACTAAAAAGCATTGTATACAATTTAATTTTACACAATTGAATTGATGAGAAAAAAAAGAGGTTTTACCCTCTAGTTTTTCGATACGAGAATGGCTGTGATTGGTACCAATAAGAAAGCGATCCAAGAGATATAAAACAAGTCGAAGAAGTAACCTAAGGAATAGAAAATGATGACTGAGAGGAAAGGCATAAGCGCGATGATGTTCGCTTTTCCAAAGATCGAAATCGCCATCATTGGGATGAATAAGACAAATTGCCAACTCCAAGCCCACGCGTTATAAAAATATCCAATCAATAGGAATAACGCAATCATACTGATACTAAAACCCAAGAATAAGATGGTTTTACGTCTTTCTTGACCCTTGAGATTGCCAAAATTGATGGCGATATCGCCTCTTAAAATACTATAAATAATCGCAGGTGCGAATGATAGCCAAGAGACGTTGAATCCATACATTTGTCCAAAAACAACATACCCTGCAATACCTAAAAGGATGAGCATGAAGAATACCCACGCATCGAGTTTTTTACCATGGGTGAAGTAACCCAAAACCGGTATCGATAAGAATGGTAACCAAGCATATTTCCAATACCCTGTTAGAAATCCAATCAACATCATCGCGATGACGGATATAAACGGCGCTAATGCGACGATACGGTCGCGTCTTGGTGAGTTGAATATTATGCCCAACATCGGAATCATCAAGAAGAAGAGCCAACCATATTGCCAACCATCGAAATAGAACCCACTGATGAAGAAGCAGATGGTTGCGACAAATGGCGATACAGCGACGATTTTATTGCCTTGTGTACGTCTGACTTGTTTTTGTGTTAGAGTGTCTTTTAATGCTTCAACCACTTCGTGTGGGTCTCCCAACATCGCTTCAACCGCGGCTTCTGATTTACCTGAGGATAAAGCGTCATCATACATTTCTTCATAATCTTTTAGAATGTCTTTGATATCTGCGTAATTGTTGGTGTATTTGTTTAATGCTTCTTTGAGTGATGCTAAATAATCTGCTTTCATTGTTTTTCCTCCATGATCTTCATGACCCCTGATAAGAATGAACTCCATTCATCCTGATACAACTTCAATGCTTCTTTACCTGATTTGGTAGTAACGTAATATTTACGTGGCGCACCATAGGCGGTTTCTTCCATTTGAATGTCGAAATACCCTAAGGTGGTCAGTCGTCTTAAAATGGGATAAACGGTATTTTCAGACACATCGATGATGCTTGAAAGTGTATCAATCACTTCGTACCCATACATTTTTTTATCATCAATGAGTTTTAGAATACACATCTCGAGGATCCCTTTTTTGAATTGTGAATTCATACATACCCCCTACTGTGTCTTGCACAATACCAGTATACAACAGTACTGTGCGAAACACAATACCCAATTTTAAAAAAATAAAAGACGCAGATTCAGGGGTCTCTAAACAGGTATGATGTATATGTTTTTATGTGTTTTATTGGGGTTTTAATGTTGTTATAAGTGACTTTTTGTTGATATAAGTATTTTTGAGTGAGTATTTCATAAAATAATTAAGGCCAAAACAAGGCCTGTTTTTTTATTTATTTACGAATATTTCGTCACTTATAGTGATATTTACAGATGAAACATTATATCTAGTTAATTTTTACACAAATACATCTAGTATTAAAAGTTTAGATATGATAGGATTAAAAATAGATTATATGTGTAGGTGTACAAGAAGTATTATGTAATTCATGAAGGGAGATATTATGAGATTACGTAGGAAACTAAGTGAAAAACAAATTTTGATGGTTTACAAGTTTTACAAAACAACACAACGCTTTTTCGTTATTCTAGCTTTAACCGGTATTTTATTTAGTCTATTTCCAAACCAAAAGTTTTATGCTGCTCAAGAGATAGAAACTAAACCAGAAACGGTTGAAAAAGACTACTATCAAAGTAGCGATGTTGACATATCCTTAGTACCTATAGTCGAAGAAGATGTATCTAAACGCACAGCCAATGAAAAGCACTTCAGAAAACTAGATGGTACCTATGAAGTCGCTTTATACGATAACGAAGTACATTACTATGAAAATGGAACATGGCACGATATTGATAATCGTTTCATCGATGATGGTAATAAGCTTGAAAATAAGCAAAACGCCTTTAAAACGTTCTTTCCTAAGCATTTAAGTGACAATAAGTCGATTCAAATCAAGACTAAAGATTATTCAATCGATTGGCGTGTTATTGATATCGATAAAACAAGTGCAGAATATGTTACGAACAATCAAAAACAAAATGTGAAGAATGAACTGAACACGATAGATCAGTCTGTGTTCTATTCGAACATTAGACCCAATGTAGATTTGGAATACATCCTACAAGGGTCAGATGTCAAAGAGTACATTATACTTAACGATTTTATTGATAACTTCAGTATTTCATTTGAGTATTCACTGAAGAACTTGAAACTTGTTAAACTTAGTGATGGGATTTTTTTTGTTGATCTTAATGGTAAAAAAGTCTTTGAATTTGAAGACTTGTTTATGTTTGATTCTAACAATGAAGTATCAAATGATGTTGAAATAGAGATTACTGAGACAAAAAAAGATACATACTTAGTAACAGTACTACCAAATTTGGATTGGTTGAGTGGTGCTGTTTATCCTGTAAAGATTGACCCTACTTTGAATAGTGTTAGTACCTACTTTTCAATAGCGGATACTTACGTCTCTGAACTATATCCACAAATGAATTATTATCAATCTCCTGACATGTATTTGAGTAGCACAAATCAGAATCAAAAGTATAAAGGTTTAATCAAATTTTGGATTCCATATTCGATTATGGATAAAGTAATCACCTATACACATTTATCACTATCACTAAAAGACAATTCATTCACGAATGGTAGCCAAATAGATATTTATAAAAACACAGAAAATTTTAATGACTATAGTGCTACATGGGATAATTCGCCACAATTTGAACTGAATCCGATAGATTATCACATTATCAATAATGGACAACCATTACTTTTTGATGTTACTGAAGCTGTTAAAGAGTGGCAAGCTCAAGGTATACAGTCGACATATGGATTCACATTATTTCAACATAATGGATATGGTAGTTTAAACGTAGCACATCAGATTAACGTACCGTATTCAACCAAAAAGCCAGTTATCAAGATGGGATATGAAGAACCTTCAGGGTTGAAAGATTACTGGACGTACACATCACAAAATGTTGGTATGGCTGGGGTAGGATACATTAGCGATTATACTGGTAAACTAACTTTTATTAGAAACGAGTATTCACTTAAGAATGAATTAATGTCATTAACATTATCTTTTTATCATAGTCAAACTCAAACAAGCACCAATATTGGATATGGTAATGGCTGGAAAACAAACTATTCAATGGAAGTAAAATATGATAGTACATTCAATCTTTATTATTTGATTAACCCTGATGGCAATAAAATATATTTCATGAATGAAACATGTCAACTGGTCTACCAGTATACAAATCAGTGTATATCTATTGCAGAAGACGGATCAGGGATGAAACTGGAAAGACTAATATACCAAGGTCAAACCCAAAACTTCAAGTTATTAATTGGAACAGATATAGAGTATCATTTTGATATTACTGGTAGACTGACAAAAATACATAATCCGAAACAACTACTTTCACTATGGGTTTATTATATTGATACTAGTTCATTAAAGATTGATTATATCAAGGATAACGCTGACAATAGGATTGAATTTGTGTATCAAAATAATCAATTATATCAAACCACACTCAAACTCAAATACGACGGGGTTAATTACAATGATGTAGAAAAAAGGTTTTACTCGTATAGTCCAAATAATAATTTAACCAGTATTAGCTATTCGTATAACTACAATTCAACGACACAAACCGCTTGGACAAATGACTCTAGTGATTGTTTGTATTACGGATATGATGCATCCAATCGGTTAGTGTCTGCGTACAATGATAAAGATGATTTTAGAATCGATTATGGCTACAATACGGGTAATAAAGTATCTGGTTATGATGTAACTGATAGTGGTGTTTTGTTTGAAACCAATAACATTGAGTACCAGAATTTTAGAACAATCTATACGAATCAATCTGGAAAACAAGTCATTTACACCTTCGACTACTACGGTCATACAGTGAATATTATAGATAGTTTTGGAAATACTGCATACTACAAATATAGTGGCTTGTTTAGTGCAATCAACGCTGAACCGAACTATAATAATAATCATCGATTAATTGAAAGCTCAGATATTTTGAATCAAAAACAAAATCTAATCGTAAACCACGGATTTGAAGAAAACTTTGGATGGACGTTTTTAAATGCCGTGCCATCGTATAGTACCGATGAAAAACTACTTGGGTCTCAATCGATAGCGATTGTAGCCTTAACCTCAAGTAATTATGCATCACAGGAAATCTTTTTAACCGCTGGAGAGTACACAATTCAAGGTTGGATTAAACATAATGGAACAGGTACAGGGGCATCGATAGAAATTGTTAATGGTACGATTATTGCGAATCAAAAACCAATAAAGTCATCAAACACATGGAAAAAATTTGAAATCACATTTTCAGTACCTTATTCTAGAATGGTTAACATAAAACTTAAAAATGAAACCTTAAATTCAGTCGCTTATTTTGATAACGTACAATTAGTGTCAGGATTAACAGATACTAGGTATAATCCAATTTTCAATAGTTCATTTGAAACTGGAATTAATGGTTGGAATACATCGACAGGTACATCATCACAAAGTCTAACTGAAACAGGTATATATAAGGATGTTTTAGGCAATTTCTCGTTACGTTTTGATGGAGTACCTGGACTTAATAGAGTTGCTGAACAGAATATAAGTATGTTCGTAAATGCTGGACAATTATTTATGATTGGTGGATGGGGTAAAGCGGATACTTCACCAAATAAGACATATATAAATAATGGCGCAACAGTAACAGACGGTCGTTTCTTTGGATTAGTAGTAGAGTTTACTCTTGCCAACACAACTCAAGAGTTCTTATATCTTCCTTTTGATTCCAACATAGAAGGTTGGCAGTATCAAATGATGACTTTCACAGTTCCAGAAGACGTATCTAGCGTAAAAATAAAAGCTAGTTTTAATGGAACTGGAATGGCTCTTTTTGACAACATACAGTTATTTACAGATGATTTGAGTACTCAGTATGCCTATGATACTAACACTGGTAAAATATTAGAAGTTGTTCATCCAAATGGTGCTTTAACTAATTATGTATATAACGCTAATGGGGATTTAATTAGTGTCAACAAAAATAATAAAGTTGTCGAACTAGATAGAAATTCCATGGGACAGATAAGCCAAATCAGCACGAATAATGTAAGAATGACCTATGATTATGATTTAATAACACAACAACCCATTTCAATAACAATGGGATACGATGAATCAAATCCCGGTGACTCGAAATGGTTTAAGACTTCAATTAGTTATACGAGTCATGGTCAATATATAGCTACAGTCACTAATGAATTCGGTAATGTGAATTCAACAACTGTTGATGAATCGATAGGTTTAACCACAGAAATGATTGATGAACTCGGAAGAATTCAGAAGTTCGAATATGATTCCTATGGTAATTTAGTTGGTACATCCATTGAATTTGGTTCTACAACATTACTTTCTGGAGCATATATTTATGACACACTAGGACGACTTTGGAAAATACAAAGAAATAACTATGTGTATGAATTTATATACAATTCACTAAATCAGGTCACAGGTGTAAAAATCGCCGATGTTTCTTTGATGACCTATGAATATTGGGTAGATGAAGATGGTATTTATCATAGTGATTTGTTAACCAAACAAACCTATGGGAACTCAGATTTTATTGAGTTTAGTTATACTGAAGAATTTCAAATTAAAACAGTTAAATTTAATGGTACAATTAGATTCGAATATACTTATGATACTTTTGGAAATTTGGCGATATACAAGGACATTCATAACGGTAATATTTATTTTTATTCCTATGATTTGTCTGGTCGATTAGAAAGTATCATAGATCAAAGTGGAAACGAGATTATTTATTCATATAACGAAGCTGGGAATTTGGATACATATTATTATAATGTATCAAATATATCAAGAGCTGTATCATATAACTACAATCAAACCACTGGTCAATATGACTACACAAGATATGTTGTCGGTAATACAACAATACAAAAAGAATTTAACTATAGTACAGATTCATTAAAGCGTTTAAACAATATTGAATTGATAATTAACAATGTGAAACTTAAAAAGATCTTTGTCTATGACGATTCAAAAGTAAATTCTGCGATGGGTAACGCAACCAATAGAATTTATGAAGTGAGATATCAAAAAAATAATGATACTGTGATTACTTATCGATATACATATGACAATGCACAAAATATTACAAAGATTGAAATTATTCAATCGGGAACAATTCAGGAACAATACAATTATTACTATGATCATTTGAACCAACTGATTAGAGAAGATATTAAGATTGTTGGCCAGTTATCGAAAACATTGGTTTATAGTTATGATTCACAAAACAACATTACCTCAATTAAGACCTATGGTTATCAAACCATATCTGGTACGCCATTAAGTGAAAAGAAGATGTACTACCAAAACACTTGGAAAGACCAACTGACAAGAGTA
>Ga0074195_1001849_pt1 | contig 26824 bp, 22 predicted proteins | sample EPASupsiteHSE623_FD_64525 | JGI IMG/M metagenome (GOLD analysis project Ga0074195, IMG submission 64525) | Bioremediated contaminated groundwater from EPA Superfund site, New Mexico - Sample HSE6-23 | ecosystem: Environmental > Aquatic > Deep subsurface > Groundwater > Contaminated ... | reverse complement strand
AAAAAAAAAAGATGGGGGGGAGAGAGAGAGATTCGAACTCTGGAGACAAGCTTTCAACTCGCCTACTCGATTTCGAGTCGAGCGCTTTCGACCACTCAGCCATCTCTCCGTGGTGACAGTGGCCAGTGGCCAGCGGCCAGTGGCCAGTTTACCTCGTTCCGCATTGAGCGGAACGAGGTAAAAAGGATGGTTTGCTCGCTTGCGCTCGCAAACCTTTTATTATAAAACAACCTGCAAATTTACTGTTTTCTCAGACTAACAAAGAACTTCTTCATCAACTCACTGCATTCCTGTTCGAGAACTCCGGCGATTACCTCTACCTGGTGATTCAGCCGAGGGTCCTGGACAATGTTCATCAATGAGTGTACCGCCCCTGCTTTAATGTCGGCAGTGCCATAAACCAGTGTTTTGATACGAGTCTGCACAATTGCTCCCGCGCACATGGGGCAGGGCTCGACGGTAACATACAAGGCTGCTTCCTTAAGATGGCGCCAATGCCCCAATTTTTCCAAAGCCTGTCTGATAGCCACCATTTCGGCATGGGCCGTGGCATCATGCCACTTTTCTTTCATATTATGGGCCCTCGAAACCACCTCAGAACTCAGGGCAATAACAGCCCCTATCGGCACCTCCCCTAAGGCAAATGCCTTTTCGGCTTCTTCAAGAGCCATGTTCATAAAAAACTCATGATCCAAAGCAAACATCCCAAACTGTTTCAATGTTAATCCGCCAGCTATAAACGTCACTTGGTAATTGTCAATTGTCAATTCTCAATTGTTAATTGGTTTGATGGTGCCCTCGTCAGGAGTCGAACCTGAATCTACCGCTTAGGAGGCGGTTGTACTATCCATTGTACTACGAGGACATGTACGGCTGTTGAAAAGCTTCGTCTAGCTGCGTCACCAGTTTTTTCCGAGACCTCGACGTACAACCAGTACGACTCACCCTCGGAAAAAACTGCTTCCTTGCTATACTCGCTTTTGAACAGCCTATTCGGGTTTACTGTTGAAAAAGGCGTACCCCAGGTACGACTTTCAAATTTGCTTAAGTTAAAACAATTCGGCAGCAACCCCGTCCATTATCAATTGTCAATTGTCAATTTGTAAAGTGGCGCGCCCGACAGGATTCGAACCTGTGACCTTCTGATTCGTAGTCAGACACTCTATCCAACTGAGCTACGGGCGCATGAATGGCGGAGAGCGCGGGATTCGAACCCGCGATACAGGTTTAAGCCCATATAATCGCTTAGCAGGCGATCGCCTTCAGCCGACTCGGCCAGCTCTCCGTTTTACAATGGCGGAAGGGGTGGGATTCGAACCCACGGAACCCGTAAGAGTTCAACGGTTTTCAAGACCGCCTCCTTCAACCGCTCGGACACCCCTCCGTCCGATACACAAAAGAGTATAACATGAACATTTATCGTTGTCAACATCAACAGGTGCTAGGTGTTAGGTGTTAGGTAACAACAATCCCTTTCTTAAAAGATACCACAGAGTACACAGAGATATCGTGATTCAGTGAAAAGAAGAGGACACAGAGAGTAATCAATAATTCCTACTCCCCAGTTCAATTAAATAAATCTGTACTTTGAGAAATTATTAAATACAAAAACATATTAACTAATGTGGATATTCTTACCTTCGGTCTTCTTACTTACACAGATGTCTTCTTTTTTAACGCATTACCACTGTCTCTTTGTGTCCTTAGACCATTGAGCAGTGCCCGTTAGACTTTGTGGTAAAAATTTGTTTTTTGTGTTGTACAACAAGCACAACAATGTTGAGTAGAAAACCATATTCATATGACCTGTAACTGTTTTTTGTTTGGTCCATATTTCATCTTAATTATTAGCTTCCTTCGGAAGAACATATTAGTCTGGGTTGCTGATTTCTCTCTGTGTCCTCTAGCTCGCCTCTGTGAACTCTGTGGTTTCTTTTTAGCATTGCCGGAACAACTTTACTTACTGATTCTATCTGTTCCCATGTAGGGTTGCAGGACCTTTGGTATCAGCACGCTGCCGTCTTCCTGCTGGTAGTTTTCCAGGATTGCGGCTACCGTTCGGCCGATAGCCAGGCCGGAACCGTTTAAGGTGTGAACAAATTCCGGTTTTGCTTTGGGATTTCTCCGGAAACGTATATTCGCTCTTCGGGCCTGGTAATCTTCAAAATTGCTGCATGAGGAAATTTCCCGGTAGGTCTCGTAGCTCGGCAGCCAGACTTCAAGGTCATACGTCTTGGCAGAACTGAAGCCTAAGTCACCGGTACACAGACAGATGACCCGGTATGGCAGTTCCAGCAGCTGCAGGACTTTCTCCGCATTGGCTGTCAGTTTCTCCAATTCGTCATAGGAGTTCTCCGGCAGGGTAAACTTAACCATTTCAACCTTATTAAACTGGTGCTGCCTGATTAACCCTCTGGTATCCCGGCCGTGGGCGCCTGCCTCAGCCCTAAAACAGGCGCTGTAGGCGGCATGGTAGATAGGCAGCTTTTCCCCTTCCAGAATCTCACCCCGATAAAGATTTGTCACCGGGACCTCGGCGGTGGGGATAAGAAAATAATCAACACTGTCAATTCGGAATGCTTCTTCCTCGAATTTAGGTAATTGGCCGGTCCCGGTCATACTGTCCCGATTAACCATAAAGGGTGGAAAAATCTCGGTATACCCGTGTTTGCCGGTATGTAAATCAAGCATAAAATTGATTAACGCCCGCTCCAGCCTCGCACCCAGCCCTTTATAGAATACAAAACGCGCTCCGGTGACCTTGGCCGCCCTTTCAAAATCGAGAATACCAAGACCTTCCCCGATATCCCAGTGGGGAAGGGGGTTAAACGTAAACTCTTTAGGGGCGCCCCATTTTCTTACCTCAACGTTGTTCTCTTCACTTAGACTTTCAGGTACCGACTCATGGGGGATATTAGGAATCGTAAGCAGGGTATAGGAGAGTTTTTCTTCTATCTCTTTAAGGTCTTCATCCATTTCCCTTATTTTCTGTGATACCTGCCTCATTTCTATAACCATAGCTTCGGCTTCCTGGCCTTGCTTTTTAAGCCGGCCAATCTCCTCTGATACGGTATTGCGCCTGTTTTTTAACTGTTCCACCTGGACAAGTTCCTGACGCCTCTGTTCCTCCAGAGCCAGGAAGTCGTCCAGCCCGACAGCAGACCCGCGCTTGTTTAACGCCTCTTTAACCTTATCGGGATTAGTCCGGACAAATTTCAAATCCAACACAATATGCGCCCCCTGAATTATTGATAGGAAATAAAACCTCTCATCACTGACAGAATTTCCATCATGGATGAGAGGTTACATCCCACTGTCACATCCCCGGAATACACCGGGTTCCTTAATTCTAAATTATACTATAAGGGTGACTTTATTTCAAATTTTCCGGGTGGGTTTACAGGGTTACCATTTTCACATCAAAGACACCGTCGACCTTAGAAATCTTGGCTATGGTTTCGTCAGGTACCGGAGCATCAACAGCCAGCATCATAATTGCTTTTCCGCCTAGAACCTTGCGTCCAACCTGCATAAAAGCAATATTGATATTATGCTCACCGATCAAATTAGCAACCGGACCGATAATCTTGGGTTTGTCTTGATGTGGAACAACCAGAATATTTCCTTCGGGGACAACATCGATTCTGTAACCATCGATTATTACAATTCTCGGGTCATCTTCCCCAAACAGCGTGCCGGCTACTTCTTTAGTGCAATCAGATTTAACGGTAACAGAGATGAGTTCAGTATAGTCCCCTACTGCGGCGGTCTTACTTTCCTCAACTACGAGGCCTCTCTCTCTGGCCATAATCGGTGCATTAACAAAGTTAACCGAGTCTTCCACAATTTGCTCCAAAAACCCTTTGAGGAAGGCCGTGGTCAGAGGGGAAACCTCTACTTTGCCCAAATCCCCGCTGTAAGTAATCTTGATGTTTTTAATAGCGCCGGTGGCCAGTTGGGCTTGTAATTTACCGAGCTTTTCAGCCAATGTCAGGTATGGTTTTATAGCCGCTAAGACCTCGGGCTTAATAGGCGCCAGGTTAACGGCATTTTTGGCCATTTCACCCTTTATTAGAACATTAACAAATTCTTCAGCCACGTCGAGGGCTACATTGACTTGAGCCTCTTTAGTTGAAGCACCCAGGTGCGGCGCAACCACAACTTTGTTTAGTTCAAAGAGAGGACTTTCAGTGGTCGGTTCAACAGCCCAAACATCGAGAGCGGCGCCGGCCAGTTTACCGCTTTTAACTGCTTCATAGAGGTCTTCCTCATTTACAACTCCACCCCGGGCTACGTTTATTATCCTGGCTCCGTCTTTCATCGTAGCAATAGTATCTTTGTTAATCATATTGAGGGATTCCTTCGTCTTGGGAATGTGCAGGGAAAGGAAATCCGCCTCTTTAATAACATCGGCCTGCGATTTTACGATAATCCCGTTAGCTGCAGCAACTTCGGGGGAAACCATAGGGTCATATCCGATTGTTTTCATCTCAAATGCTTGGGCCCGTTTGGCCACAGCTGTACCTATCCGGCCGAGGCCGATGAGGCCCAGGACTTTACCACGCAGTTCTACACCGGTGTATTCTTTGCGGTTCCACTTACCTTCCTTGAGGTCCTTGTGGGCCTGGGGCAGGTTGCGGGCTAAGCCCAGCATAAGGGCTAACGTTTGTTCTGTAGCGGCTATGGTATTGCCGTCAGGGGCATTGACGACGACCAGACCGGCATTCGTAGCTGCCGGAATATCAATATTATCGACACCCACACCGGCCCGGCCGATTATTCTAAGGTTCTTTCCGGCCGCAATAACCGGAGCGGTAATCTTTGTGGCACTGCGGACAATTACTCCATCGTATTCCCCGATAATCCCGCAGAGTTCATCTTCTGTCATTTTATTATTATTTACTACTGCTTCAATTCCGCCTTCCGATAAAATCTTAACTGCCTTTTCAGCAACATTATCCAATACCAATACTTTCATGTGTTCGTATCCCTCCTAATTAAGTTACGAGATTAAGTTACGAGTTTTTCTTCCGGAAGTCGGCCATAAATTTGGCTAACTTCTCGCACCCCTGGATGGGCATCGCATTGTAGACCGAAGCGCGGACACCGCCAACTTCGCGATGGCCTTTAAGCCCGGCTAAACCGATTTCACCGGCTTCAGCAACAAACTGTTTATCAAGGTCCTCATTCGGCAATTTGTAGGTAATATTCATCAGGGAGCGGAATTCCTTCTGGGCATGGCCTTTATAGAAACCGTTGCTGTTATCAATGGCATCATAAATAACAGCTGCTTTCTTCTCATTCATTTTTTCCAGTACATCCAGGCCGCCAAGCCCTTTGACCCAGTCCAGGACGAGCTTAATCATATATACTGTGAAGCTGGGTGGAGTGTTATAAAGAGAGTTGTTCTTGGCGTAGGTATCATACTTCAGCATAACAGGCAGTTTTTGATTCGACTTTTCAATCATATCATTACGGATAATAACGACCGCAACACCGGCCGGGCCGAGGTTCTTCTGTGCTCCGGCATAAATCAGGGCAAACTTTGAAACATCAATTTTCTTGGAAAGGATATCACTCGACATATCGGCAACTTGGGGAACATCACCAAAACTATAAAACTCTTTCCATTGTGTGCCAAAGATAGTGTTATTAGAAGTTAGATGGACATATGCCGGGTTTTCGCTTAACTTAATCTGGTCTTTGCCGGGTATGCTGTTGTGTCCGGTATCAGCCGTCGAAGCAGCAACATGGCTCGGACCAACCTTAACCCCTTCTTTATATGCCTTATTAGCAAAGCTCCCGGTAACAATATAGTTAGCAATTTTTCCGTCCACCAGGTAGTTCATCGGAACCATATCAAACTGACCGGTAGCGCCCATCCCGATAAAAAGAACCCGGTAATTTTCCGGAACATTCAGCAGTTCCTTAAGCAGGGCCTCCGCTCCGAGGATGATTTCCTCAAAATTCTTGTGGCGGTGACTGGTTTCCAGAATCGACATCCCACTACCCTTATAATTAACCATTTCGGTTTGGGCCCTCTCCAGAACTTCCAGCGGCAACATCGCCGGTCCGGGGTTAAAGACAAACTTGCGATCACTCATTAAAAAACCTCTCCCTTCAAAAATGATTTTTGCGCTTATATTTTTTTATTTCAAGACCGTATTTATGTAAGAAGGTCTCTGCTGACCACCTCCCAAAATGTGAAAAGAAAAAAAATAAAAAGAGGCCAACCCCATGGTTTGACCTCTAAAGACAACAGAAGATAAGTCTCTCTTACAGCTGTAAGAGAAACCGTCCCCTTCCCCTGTCCTTTTGCCTGAGAGATTAGGCCGGTGATAACCGGTTTTGCTCCTTCGGCGCTTGTTATCAAGTCTCTCCAGAGGCCTGTCCTGTTACAGTATCATACTCATGGTATACCTGAGAGTTTTGGTCCGGTTCGGGTAAATCCGTACCTTGCCCCTTCGGCGGGTTACCCCTTCTTCTGTAACAATCATTCAGATTTTTTATTGTTCCAATTTCATATTATATTCTGCCCAAATCAAATTGTCAACGAAATTGTGAAAGTTTTTACAATTCCTTGTTTAATGTCTATTAGACTTTTTTATCTGTTCTAAAAATAGTTTATGAATCCTGTCGTCGTCTGTCAATTCTGGGTGGAAGGCCGCAGCTAGAAAGTTTCTCTCCCTGGCTAACACTATCTTATCACCAACTCTGGACAGCACCTCTACCCCGTTTTTTACCTCTTTAATGTAAGGCGCCCTGATAAAGACCGCTTTAAACGGCTCCCCGTCCAATCCCTCAACCTCCAGGTCGGCCTCAAAACTGTCAACCTGGCGGCCAAAGGCATTGCGGTGGGCTATTATATTCATCAATCCCAAGCGCGGCTGATCACTGGCTACAATTTCTTTGGCCATCAAAATAAGGCCGGCACAAGTCCCAAAAATAGGTATACCGCTTTCCGCGATTTCCTTAATCCGGTCGGTTAGCTGGAACTCATTCATCAACTTACCGATAGTTGTGCTTTCACCACCAGGAATAATAAGACCGTCGATACCGTCAAGCTGTTCCCTTTTCTTAACCTGTACCGTCTCACATCCAAGGTTTTTTAAAACCTTTTCGTGTTCTATAAATGCCCCCTGTAGGGCCAGAACGCCAACCCTCATTTATCCATTGCTCCCAGTATAAAAGTTTACCATCCTCTTTCCTGCATCCGGTCAACCGCAGCCAGAGTGGAAGTATTAATTCCCACCATCGGTTCACCAAGGTCTTTAGATACCTCAGCCAGGACTTGGGGGTCATTGTAATGAGTCGTGGCCGCAACAATGGCTTTGGCCCTTTTCGCCGGATCACCTGATTTAAAAATCCCGGAGCCGACAAAGATACCGTCACAACCAAGCTGCATCATCAACGCGGCATCAGCAGGTGTGGCTATTCCACCGGCCGCAAAATTAACAACCGGCAGGCGGCCCAGTTTGACGACTTCCAGGATCAGTTCATATGGTGCTCCGTTTTCCTTGGCCGCAGTCATCAATTCTTCTTCAGGTACGTTCTGCAGTCTGCGGATTTCGCCCATTACCATCCGCATGTGTTTTACTGCTTCAATAACATCGCCTGTTCCCGGCTCTCCTTTGGTCCGAATCATGGCGGCCCCTTCCCCTATTCTGCGTAAAGCCTCGCCAAGATTCCGGGCGCCGCAGACAAAGGGAACTTTAAAAGCTTTTTTGTTAACATGAAACCTATCATCTGCCGGAGTCAGGACTTCACTTTCGTCAATATAGTCAACCCCTAGCGATTCAAGGATTTGGGCCTCTGTAAAATGCCCAATCCGGCACTTTGCCATCACCGGAATAGTCACCGCATCCATGATTTTTAAAATTACAGCCGGGTCAGCCATCCTGGCTACCCCTCCGGTAGCTCTGATATCTGCCGGGACGCGCTCTAAGGCCATTACCGCACAGGCTCCGGCTTCCTCCGCTATCTTCGCCTGTTCGGGGGTTGTGACATCCATGATAACCCCGCCTTTAAGCATTTCCGCAAGTCCTTTTTTTACCCTCCAGGTTCCCTGTTCAGCCATTTTAAAACTTCCCTCCCACATTATTTAAAAACGGTATTATAGTATTCCGGGTAGATACACCTCATCGTGTATTGATATACCCTAATATTTTACTACAGTTTTAAGTAACAGACAAGTAGGACCTCGGAAAAGAAAGAAAAGCCACGAAAAGTAACCTTTTCGTGGCTGTAACCCGCAGTAACCGTTAATCTGTACTACCAGGGCTTTTCTAAAAAACTGGCCTTACAGAATAAGCCAGCATGTATTTTGCTGGCATCTGGACATCTTATTTATATTCAATTTTGGGCCGATATTCTTTGGCCAAGGCTTCGTTTTCCTGCCCTTCCTGATCAGAAAATTCCAGGATCACGAACCTTTTACAGTGGCGGCACTTGATGAGGACAACACTGCCTTTTAACTGGCAGACAATTTTGCCGCACTTGCATCTGACGTTCTCCATATTTCCACCTTCTTTGTTAAAGATTCACCCCTTTAGTGACTTCCCTAAAGAGTTTTCGTATTCCCCGATTGCGTTGCTTTTCACAAACGCCGCGCAGCTTTTGTTTGTGGACTTGTTATATTGTATTCCTATCCAACACTAAAACTCCTTCTTTTTTTGGTGGGGAACTTCCGTTTTTTTTGTTTCGCTTAGACAAATATGAACCTGCTGCGGCACATTATATCTCAGGCACGAGTTCAAAAGACAAAAGAGACCAGTACATACTGGTCTCTGGACATTCAGCCTCTGGACTCGTGCCTCGGGACTATTGGTTTGAAAACGGAAGCATTATCCTTCCGTCAATATATTCTATTCGCCGGACAATACAAAATTCCTTTTTTATTCCTCAAACTTTTCAGAAAAATCGTTTAATTGTCTTCTTTCATGACAACCTTGGCTAAAGCCACTACTGAGTCTTTTTTGTCAAGCCTCATTAAAGTAACTCCCTGGGTAGTCCTTTTCATTTTTGAAATATCCCCGGTGATGATTCTGATGATAATTCCTTCCGCAGTAATCATCATTACCTCTTCATCTTCGTTTACTACTTTTATGCCAACCAACAATCCGTTCCGCTTGGTAGGCCTTATCGTCAAGACACCTTTTCCGCCCCTGCCCTGGGTATGATATTCGTCAATAGCAGTTCTTTTACCGAAACCGTTAGCCGTAACGACCAGCAGATAGGACCCGCTCTGCACGAGTTCCAAACCCACAACTGTATCATCGCCTACGAGGGTTATCCCTCTAACCCCCCTGGCCGGCCGGCCCATCTTCCGGACCTCCCGCTCAGAGAACCTGATGGCCTTTCCCTTACGGGTGCCAATAATCAACTCGTCATTACCGGAAGTAAGTTTAACTCGGATTAGTTCATCATCCTCATCCAGCGTTAATGCTATCAGCCCGTCTCTCCTGGTAGAGGAATAGTCATGAATGGGTGTCTTTTTGACAATCCCTCTTTTGGTTGCTGTAAAGAGATAGCCTTCCAAATCAAATGACTTGACTGGAATAACGGACGTTATTTTATCGTCACCCGTTAACTGCAGCAGGTTAACAATGGCCGTTCCTTTGGCCTGCCTCCCGGCTTCAGGAATTTCGTGAACCTTGAGCTTATATACTTTCCCTTTGTTTGTGAAAAACAGAATAAAATGATGGGTGGTCGTAATAAACAGGTGTTCCACAAAATCTTCTTCTTTGGTACCCATACCGGTTACGCCGCGGCCGCCCCTCTTCTGGCTGCGGTATGTATCGAGAGAGATGCGCTTTATGTATCCGTGATGGGTAATGGTAAGAACCATATCCTCTTCGGCAATTAAGTCCTCAATATCCATTTTGGTATCTTCGTCGGAGATAACAGTCCTCCTTGGGTCGTTGTATTTTCTCCTCATCTCCTGCAGTTCTTCTTTGATAATATCCAGAACCATTTTTTCGCTGGCCAGGACAGCCTTATAATAAGCTATCTTTTCCATCAACGTCTTATATTCTTCCTCAAGCTTTTCTCTTTCGAGACCGGTCAGTCTCTGAAGGCGCATTTCAAGAATGGCCTGGGCTTGTTTTTCAGTAAGACCGAACCGCTCCATCAAAGCGGCGCGTGCTATATCGACAGTCTGAGATTCCCGAATCGTTTTGATCACCGCATCTAAGTTGTTCAAAGCAATTCGCAGGCCTTCGACGATATGAGCGCGGGCTTCGGCTTTATTCAGCTCGAACCTTGTTCTTTTGGTTATAACATCCTTTTGATGTTCCAGGTAGTAAAACAGGATGTCTCTCAGATTCAGGACCCTGGGCTGCCCGTCGACGAGGGCTAACATGATAACTCCGAAGGTTTCCTGCAGCTGGGTATGCTTGTATAGTTGGTTAAGAATTATATCGGGATTGACATCTCTTCTAAGTTCAATAACAATCTGCATCCCGGTCCGGTCTGACTCATCCCGGAGGTCTGTAATCCCGTCAAGTTTTTTGTCCCTGACCAGCTCGGCTATCTTTTCAATTAACCTTGCTTTGTTAACCTGATATGGGAGTTCATGGACGAGAATTCTCATCTTACCGCTGGCCATTTTTTCAATTTTGGCTTGGGCCCTGACCCTGATTACCCCGCGTCCGGTTGTATATGCGGAGTTTATTCCGTCCCGGCCCATAATGGTACCCCCGGTGGGAAAATCAGGCCCTTGGATTGACATCATTAATTCTTTGGGAGTTGCTTCGGGATTATCGATTAAAGTAAAGACCCCGTCAATTACTTCCCCGATATTATGGGGCGGTATATTTGTGGCCATCCCCACCGCAATCCCGGAAGAACCGTTGATTAAAAGGTTAGGGACACGGGCCGGCAGAACCACCGGTTCCTTCAGTGTATCATCAAAGTTGGGCATAAAATCAACAGTGTCTTTTTCGATGTCATGCAGCAGCTCCGTTGCCAGTTTAGACATCCTGGCCTCGGTGTACCGCATAGCCGCGGCTGAATCCCCGTCAATTGAACCAAAGTTGCCGTGCCCGTCAATAAGGGGATACCGGCAGGCAAAATTCTGAGCCATTCTAACCATGGCATCATATACTGCTGTATCTCCGTGCGGGTGGAATTTACCGAGGACTTCCCCGACAATCCGGGCTGACTTTTTATGAGGCTTGTCAGGGGTCATGCCCAATTCGTTCATGGCAAACAAGATCCGGCGGTGTACCGGCTTTAAGCCGTCCCGTACATCGGGTAAAGCCCGGCCGACGATAACACTCATCGCATAATCCATGTACGAATTTTTCATCTCATCATTAATATCAATAGGTAAAACCTTTCCTGTACCAAATCCCGTCAAATTTTTCACCTCTTAGTCTGTGGGCCTAGCCCGCGTCTGTAGATTAAATATCTAAATTCCTTACAGCCTTAGCATTGCTCTGGATAAACTCCCGGCGGGGTTCAACTTTGTCTCCCATGAGAATCGTAAAAATTTCATCAGCCAGCATGGCATCATCCAGTTGGACCTGCAGGATCGTCCTCGTCTCCGGGTTCATGGTGGTTCCCCACAACTGGTCCGGGTTCATCTCCCCAAGGCCTTTGTACCGTTGCAGGGAAGTACCTTCCCGGCCTTTTTCATTAAACAGCTTTTCCAGCTCGCGGTCACTGTACACGTAGTGTTCCTGTTTATGCTTTTTGACGAGGTACAACGGCGGCTGGGCGATATAGACATAGCCGGCCTCAACCAGCGGCCGCATGTAACGGTAGAAAAACGTCAACAGCAGGGTTCGGATATGAGAACCGTCAACATCCGCGTCAGTCATAATAATTAGTTTATGATAACGGGCTTTACCAATATCAAAATCATCAGAGATTCCCGTCCCGAGAGCTGTGATCATGGCCCTGATTTCTTCATTGTTGAGAATTTTGTCGAGCCGTGCTTTTTCGACATTCAAAATCTTCCCTCTCAGGGGGAGAATCGCCTGGAACCGGCGGTCCCTGCCCTGCTTGGCCGACCCTCCGGCCGAGTCTCCCTCAACCAAATACAACTCACTTATGGAAGGGTCATTAACCGAACAATCCGCCAGCTTTCCGGGAAGAGAAGTATTCTCCAGGGCGCTCTTCCGGCGCGTCAATTCACGGGCCTTCCTGGCTGCTTCTCTGGCTCTGTTGGCATTTACCGATTTCTCAATTAGTCGTTTGGCTGTGGGTGGGTTTTCTTCCAGAAATGTTCCCATACCATCAACGACAACGGAGTCAATAATTCCTCTTACTTCACTGTTCCCCAGCTTCGTTTTAGTCTGCCCTTCAAACTGAGGCTCCCTTACTTTGACGCTGATAATCGCGGTCATGCCTTCCCTGATATCCTCTCCGGAGAGGTTGTTTTCGTTTTCCTTAAGGATGTTGTGTTTACGGGCATACTCGTTAACAACACGGGTCATGGCGGTTTTAAATCCGGCTTCGTGGGTTCCGCCTTCCTGGGTATTTATGTTATTGGCAAACGAAAAAATGTTTTCCGTATACCCGTCATTGTACTGCAGCGAGATTTCTGCCACGACACCTTCTTTTTCGGCGGAAAAATATATCGGCTTGGGATGCAGGACATCCTTGTTTTTGTTTAAGTGTTTAACGAAATCAATGATTCCGCCCTCGTGCTGAAAAGTTTTTTCCTGCTCAGTTCTTTCATCAGTCAGAACGATTTTCAGGCCTTTATTCAGGAAAGAAAGCTCCCGCAGCCTTTGTGAGAGAGTAGTAACGTCAAAAACTACTTCTTCAAAAATTTCTTCATCTGGCTTGAAAGTAATCTTCGTTCCAGTAGAATCAGCATTGCCAATCACTCTTAGTTCTGAAACAGGGGTGCCTCTTTCAAATCTTTGGTGATGGATAGAGCCATTACGTTTTACTTCCACCTCTAACCATTCTGAAAGGGCATTAACCACAGAAACCCCTACCCCATGCAGCCCTCCGGAAACCTTGTACCCTTCCCCGCCAAACTTGCCACCGGCATGGAGAATCGTCAAGACAACTTCGACAGCAGGTTTTTGCACTTGTGGCTGTATATCTACGGGAATCCCTCTGCCGTTATCTGTAACGGTAACGGTATTGTCAGGGTGAATATATACTTCAATCTTATCACAAAAACCGGCCAAGGCCTCGTCAATACTGTTATCTACAACTTCAAACACCAAGTGGTGCAGCCCTTTGGAGCTTGTACTGCCTATATACATGCTCGGCCGGAGTCTTACTGCTTCCAGTCCTTCCAGAACCTGAATCTGTTTTGCGCCATATTCCTGGTTTGTTACCTCTTCCATAAGCTATCCCCCGTTCATGAATTACCTCTAAAACATTATTTTACCACATTATGTCTTTTATCACAAGGACAAAGCAAAACCGTGGGCTACCACGGTTCTTCACTGCTGAAGCTGTCTAGATTGGACAGTTGTTCATCTGATCTCTTCTTTAAAGTCATTGATGAGATTGGAGACATGTATACCCTCTTTGATGTAATAATTAAGGCCTTGGCATTAGCTTTTGCCGTGATAAGGCTGAGAAAACCGTCCTCTTCTGCCAATTCCATAAATTCTTTATTAATTTCGTTTTTTTTCATTAATTGATTGTTTAGGATGGTAATTACTTCGTCTTTAGAAACTACAACATCTCCTCCAAGATGAATGAACATATTAACCCTCCTGTACAAGAAATATTTTTCCGTTTTTTACTTCGAATATCCGGCTGTTGTTTTCAATCGGTTGGTAGACCTCCTCTATTTCGGTTGTCGTCATAAAGATCTGTACTTTTCCTTTTACCGCCCCCAGTAAAAATTTTCTGCGGCCGGCATCAAGTTCGGACATTACATCATCGAGCAGCAGTATCGGATACTCCCCGGTTTCCTTTTTCATAAACTCTATTTCCGAGAGCTTCATACTAATTGCCGAAGTACGCTGTTGACCCTGTGAACCAAATACTCTGATATCAGTGTCCCCTACTTTAATGTCAATATCATCTCTGTGGGGACCCAATAGTGTTATCCCTTTTATTATCTCCATACTTCTGGTTTCTTTAAGCCTCTGTAAAAAATAATCTTCCATCGACGTTCCTTCAGTTCCCTTGTTTACATCAACGGAAGGAATATAGGATAGGTTTAATTCTTCACGTCCTGCAGTTATCTTCCTATGTATCGACCGGGCCAGAGGCTCAATCTTTTGGATAACCTCTGCTCTCTTTTTGATGATATGAGAACCGAACTCCACCAGCTGCATATCCCAAACATCAAGCAGCTCAGGGCTTTCTTTTTGGTCTCGGACTGCCTTTAAGAGATTATTGCGCTGGCTTACCACCCGGTTGTAGTTGGCCAGGTTATGACAATAAAAAGGACTGGTCTGGGATATTTCTATGTCCAGGAATCTTCTCCTGATGGACGGGCCTCCTTTAACCAGCAGCATATCTTCAGGTGAAAATAATACAGCATTAATAGTTCCTAAAAGTTCGCTGAGTTTTTTCTGGGTTTGATTATTTACCTTTAATAGTTTCTTTCCGTCTGCTCTTGCAGATATTTCTATTTTCACACTGCCGGCGTATCTTTCGCCAGACAGGTTAATGTAAAAGAGTTTCTCGCCTTTCGTAATAAGGTCTAAGTCATTGTTTGTCCGGTGTGATTTCCCTGTCACTGTATATAAAATTGCCTCCAAGAGGTTCGTTTTTCCCTGGGCATTTTCCCCTATCAGAATATTATACGCCGGATGAAAATCTACCTGCAGATTCTTGTAGTTTCTGAAATTGCTTAGAGATATGCCGCGAATGAGCAATTACTCACAACCCCTTTGTAACTACACCCCTATACAATTCTGATTGGTAATATCAAATAAATATAGTTTTCGTCTTCTGCCGGTTTTATTATACCGGGGCTTAAGGATCCAGTCAATTCAAGTAGTATTTCTTCGGCGTCAACTACCTTCAGGGAATCAATCAAGTATTTGGAATTAAAAGCTATCTGGGTATCTTCACCTTCCATTTCAATAGACAACTGTTCTTCAATCTTCCCAATCTCAGGACTATTGGAGTTTATTATCAGGGTATCTTTACTGCTCGTTAATTTTATCACATTTGCGCCTTCTTTAGCCAGTAATGAAGCCCTTTCGGCAGCTTCCAAAAATTCTTTTGTTTTAGCCCTGACCTTTGTTTTACACCCCTGTGGAATAACCTGTTTATAATTAGGGAACTGGCCTTCTATTAATCTCGAAATGAGCCTTATACCAGGCATTTCGAAGACTACCTGATTATCTCCAAATGAAATTTTTAAATCCCCGGTTTCACCTGTCATAATCCTGTTTAGTTCGTTAAGGGTTTTTCCGGGAACTATCACAGACTTTCCGAAATTTGTTTCTCCACAATCAATACTTCCAGTTCGGAAAGCCAGTCTGTGAGTATCAGTGGCTACTAATTTCATACTGTCATTTTCTATTTCCATTAGAATACCTGTAAAAATAGGCCTGTTATCATCTGAGGACACGGCAAAACCAACCTGTTTAATCATGTTTTTAAAGAGGTCCTGCTTAATAGTAATAGTTGATTCACTGTCTATTGCCGGAAGAATGGGAAAATCATTGGCCGATAATCCTAATAAACTAAATTCAGACAGCCCATATTTTAATAAGGTGTTGTTGTTTTCCTTATCTGTCTCAATATCAATTTTGACATCAGGCAGCCTCCTTATTATTTCTCCAAGGTATCTTGCCGGCAGAACAACCCCGCCTTCTTCAATAACCGATACCGGAACAATACACTCTATACCTAACTCAAGGTCTGTGGCTGTGAAAATAAGCTGGCCATCCTGCGCTTTAATAAGTATCCCAGACAAAATGGGTAAAGGGTTCTTTGAAGATACGGCCCTTTGAACAACTTGAACTCCATGTAATAGAACATCCTTGGTAGCAGAGACTTTCATGCAAAAATCCTCCTTTGATCCCAAAAAAACATAAATTCTCAAGTATCTATGTTATATAGTTAAATTAAGGAGTAATAGTAGTAGGGCCTGTGAATAAGTGGATATCTCTGTTGAACCTGTCCCGTTCTATTTGTTAAGGCTGTTGAAAAGATGTAGATAAATAGGAGTAAGATATCAACATATCCAGAAAAATAAAACTAGTTTGATTGAAGGATATTATCTTTCAATTGTTTGACAGTTAATTGGAGAGTAGTATCTTCTTTAAGGTTGGTGGATATTTTTTCATGTGCATGCATAACAGTTGTATGGTCTCTGCCACCGAACTCTTCACCGATTTTAGGTAAGGAGTTATCAGTTAGTTCACGGCTTAAATACATCGCTATTTGTCTTGGAAAAGCCACGGAACGAGTACGTCTTTTTGATTTAAAATCTTCAAGTTTTAAACTAAAGTAAGCGGAAACAATTTGTTGAATCAATCCTATTGTGATCAATTTGGGTTTCGGTGCAGGCAGAATATCTTTCAGGGCTTCGCAGGCCAGTTCGTTTGTAATTTGATTATGGGTAAGAGAGGAATAAGCCATTACTCTAATAAGTGCGCCTTCCAGTTCCCTTATATTAGAATGAATCTGGTTGGCAATATAGGAAATAACGTCATTAGATACCTGCAGATTTTCTAATTTAGCTTTTTTACGAAGGATGGCAATCCGGGTCTCTAAATCCGGTGGCTGAATATCCGTAATTAAACCCCATTCAAATCGTGAACGAAGCCGGTCTTCTAAAGTAGGTATTTCTTTGGGGGGTCTGTCACTGGAGATTATTATTTGTTTATTTGCTTCATATAAAGCATTAAATGTATGAAAAAATTCTTCTTGGGTTCTTTCCTTACCGGCCAGAAACTGGATATCATCAACAAGAAGAATATCCATATTCCGGTATTTGTTTCTAAATTCGACTGTTTTATCGTCACGGATAGAATTAATAAGTTCGTTCGTAAACTTTTCGGAAGAAACGTAAACAACCTTAGTGGCAGGAGCACTGGTTAAAATATAATGGCCAATGGCCTGCATCAGATGGGTTTTTCCCAAGCCAACTCCCCCATATATAAAAAGAGGATTATAAGATTTGGCGGGGGATTCTGCTACCGCCAGAGAAGCTGCATGGGCAAAACGGTTGCTGTTGCCAACCACGAACGTATCAAAGGTGTACTTAGGATTTAAGTAAGTAGAAATAATATCCTCACCTATATTTCTATTTATAGAGGATACCGCATTAGCTAAATTTTCGGGAACACTAAAATCTCCCAATCCGGGGAGGACAAAAGAAAGCCCAACTTCCCGGTTCGTGACTTCCTGTAATGAGTCCTTGATTAAATCGTAGTAACGGCTTTCTAACCAATCTTTGGCAAAGTCATTTGGTACTTCGATTACCATTGTGTGGTCACTAAACTTTATAGGTTTCGTAGACTTAAGCCACGTTTCGAAAGATGGCGTGCTGACCTGTTTTTCAATAAGTTCCAAAGCCTTTCGCCATATTTCGGCACAATCTAGTAGTAGCATCAGCGGACCTCCCAAACAATTAAGAGAAAAATATACTTATTGAGAACAATTCACCAAAAGTTATCAACAGCATTGTGTAAAAAGCATATAAATCACTAATACCGTTGGGTTTGTCGGAAAGGAACAGTATATAAATCAGTCTGACCCCTACAGAATAAAGGGGTGAAATAAGTTGAGCGAGGGGGGAAAAAAGCCAGGTATTATTTTAAGAAGGACCTAGAAAGGCACACAGAACACAAAACAAAGAAGTTATCCACAGGTTTTGCACAAGAAAACTCTGCTCAAGTAGACCCGGGGAAATGTTTTACAAAACGACAATAACTCCTGAAAAACGAAATAAAAATACCATTCTAAAAAATGGTATAAAATTTAAATAATCGTTAACTTATTCACAGATTATCCCCAGCCTGTACCTTTATTTTCAGAAATATCCAAAACGGCAGCCGAAAGTAGATGAGACGCATGGACATTAAAAAACGTCTTTACGGCTACCGGTAAAAAGCTGTTCGGTAGGTGGAAAAAAAATCATATAGAGAGTAAATTTAGTAACTTAATGATATCAAATTTCAGGGGGGTTATCAACTGTTAATTTCAAAGTTATACACAAGTACAGGGAGTTCTGCACATCCTGATCGGCCAGCGGAAAGGAAAAAGAACGGTAGACCTTGACGGTGTAGTCGTATTAATATATAATTTTGTATGTATGTCTCAGGAAGATACAGGTTTGCTTAAAAGGAGGTGTGTTAGTTTGAAAAGGACATATCAGCCGAAAAACCGGAAACACAAGAGGGTTCACGGTTTTTTGAAGAGAATGAGTACCAAGGCAGGTCAAAATGTTATTAAAAGACGACGTCTCAAAGGAAGAACGAAACTTTCAGCATAAGGGCCGCTTCTAGTGGCCTTTTGATTGTTATGGAGCTATGATTGACTGAATCAAAGAGTATTTTCGGGGCATATTATATATGTTAGCCAGAATTTGCCTGCGGAGTTAAGAAGATGACTTTTATTAAAGGACTTAGACTAAATAAGGAATTTGCAGAGGTGTACAATAAAGGCGGCTCTGTTGTAAACAGGTTTTTGGTGCTGTATTACCTTCCTAAAGACCAAGAATACACAAGGGTAGGTTTTTCTGTCGGGAAAAAATTCGGTAATGCCGTAAAAAGAAATAGAATGAAAAGAATTCTGAGGGAAATCTGCAGACTGCATATGAAGCAGATAAATAAAGGTTTTAATTGCATCATCATCGCCCGGCCAAGGGGCGCCGGGGAGAACTACCAGACAATAGAAAAAAGTTTCCTCAAGCTCGCCGACAAAGCGAGATTGTTAAGAAAAGAGATGCTTGATTGTGAAATCCCTAGTGATAGCGGTGATCCAGTTTTATCGTAAAGTTATCTCGCCCTTGAAACCGAGCACCTGTCGTTTTTACCCGACCTGCTCCGAATATGCGGTCCAGGCTGTGCAAAAGTATGGTGTTATCAGGGGTGTGATAAAGGCTTTGGGAAGAATATTGCGGTGTCACCCTTTCAATCCCGGAGGGTTTGACCCGGTACAATAAATGTGCGTATTTGAAGGAGGGTTAGGACTTGACTTTTTTCGATCCATTGGTAAACGGGATGACAGAGATCCTCAATTTTTTTTACGGGCTGACTAAAACAATAGGCTTGCCTAGTTACGGCTTGGCGATAATTCTTTTAACGATTGCAATTAAAATGCTTCTGTTTCCCCTCAGTGTAAAACAGATGAGGTCATTAAAGATTACACAGCAGCTTCAGCCCAAAATTAAGGAGGTTCAGGAGAAATATAAAAAGGATCCTCAAAAAGCCCAGGCGGCTGTGATGGAGATTTATAAGCAATACGGCGCGAGTCCTCTATCGGGATGCTTGCCATTATTGATTCAGATGCCAATATTGATCGCTTTATACCAGACGCTGTATACTTTTAAATTTTCAGTGGCAGCACACGCTACTTTCCTATATAATCCGGATTGGAACTTTTGGATACACAGTCTGAAGAATCCTGATAAGTATTTTATACTGCCTGTGCTTGCGGCGGCCACTACGTTCGCTTTACAGAGAATGACGACAAATATGCAGGACCAGACCCAAAAAACCATGCTTTTCGCGATGCCTTTATTTATCGGTTTTATTACATACAGGCTGCCGTCCGGATTGGGACTATATTGGGTAATTACTAATATTGTTGGGGTAATCCAGCAGTATTTCATTAACAAACAGCCAATACCAGTTGTAGTTAAGGAGGAAGTTACCAGCGATGAGGGAACTCGTAAGAAGCGCAAGAACGACCGAGGAAGCAATTGAAGCAGCTCTAGAGGAATTGGGATTAAGTAAAGATGAAGTGGAAGTTGAAGTTTTAGAAGAACCAAATAAAGGGTTGTTCGGTTTCCTGGGTGTTAAAGACGCTACGGTTAAAGTTAAAGAGTGTGCCAACCCGGAGAAAAAAGCGGTTAAAATTCTTAATGACATCTTTAGCTGTATGAAGCTGGAGGTAGACATTACAGTAAGTGAAATTGACGGCCGCACACTGATTAACCTTAACGGGCCGGACCTGGGAATTCTTATTGGACGCCGGGGAGATACGCTTGACGCTATTCAGTATTATATAAACCTGGCAGCCAACAAAAACGCTGAGAAACGCGTGCGGTTTATCATTGATGTGGAGGGCTACCGCCGGAGAAGGGAAGAAACCCTGAGCAACCTGGCTCACAGGCTCGCTGACAAAGCTAAACGTAAAGGAAAAGATGTTGTTTTGGAACCGATGAACCCTCACGAAAGAAGGGTTATTCATACGGCTCTGCAGAATAACAAGGATGTCTTTACATATAGTGAAGGCGAGGAACCATACCGCAAGATAATCATAGCACCCAAAGCTTAATTAAAACAAAGTTAAACTTTAATAAATTCCTGAAACCCAGTAATAACCAATATTACTGGGTTTTTGCGAAGGAAGTGTTATCGTGCTTGATGACACCATCGCGGCAATTTCCACCCCTATTGGGGCCGCTGGGATTGGCATTGTCCGGGTTAGCGGCAGAAACGCTATTCCGGTTGTGGAAAAGATATTTAGCAGTAAAAAAAAGAAAATGACCGACGCCCCCAGCCACAGTATATTATATGGCCACATTGTCGACCCGGAGGGGAAAGTAGTAGATGAAGTATTGGTCTCGGTGATGAGGGCGCCGCATAGTTTTACCGCGGAAGATGTTGTGGAAATCAACTGTCACGGTGGCGTAGTAGCTGTCAGGAAAACGCTGGAGACCGTATTAAAAGCAGGCGCCAGGCCTGCTGAACCGGGAGAGTTCAGTAAACGTGCTTTTCTAAATGGGAGAATAGACTTGGCTCAGGCCGAGTCCATAATGGATCTGATCAGCGCTAAAACAGAAAGAAGCCTTAAGGTAGCTGTCAGTCAACTTGAAGGGGCACTTTCCTCCGCAATAAAAGCAATTCGTACGGAAATATTGGGTTTGCTGGCTCATATTGAAGCAGGGATTGATTTTCCCGAACATGATTTAGAGGATATCAGCAGGATACAAATCGAACAGAAAACCAAACTGATTTTAGACAGGGTGAAAAAACTGATAGATTCTGCCGGGACTGGAAAGGTTTTTCGCGAAGGACTCAAAACAGTTATTATCGGTAAACCTAATGTTGGTAAGTCATCTCTCCTGAATGCCCTGCTGAAGGAAAAGCGGGCTATCGTTACCGATATCCCGGGTACCACCAGGGATGCTATCGAAGAGATTGTCAGTTTAAGGGGTATCCCCCTTAAACTGGTTGATACAGCAGGTATAAGAGAAACTGATGACATCGTTGAAAAGATTGGTGTGGAGAAGACGATGGAAATGTTTGGAGAAGCTGATCTGGTCCTCTTTATGATCGACGCCTCCACCGGGCTTACCGCTGACGATAGGGAGATATTTCCTCTCTTAAAGGGAAAAAACCGGCTGCTGATTATTAATAAAACTGATATTAAAAAGGATATCGATCTTTCGGAAGCGGAAAATCACATAGAGCCGGAAAACGTTATCGAAATGTCCCTTTTCCAAGAAAAGGGGCTTGATAGATTGGAAGAACGAATAGAAACCATGGTTTATGCGGGACTGGCGTCAGGCCAGGAAGAACTGCTGGTAACAAATATAAGGCACAAAAATGCTCTCGAAGAAGCAGGGCTGAGTATTGAAGAGGTACTTAAAGCATTGGCGGCAAATCTGCCGACAGACTGTCTCGCGATAGACTTAAAAACGGCCTGGGATAAACTCGGAGAGATTACCGGGGAAACGGTTGAGGACGATCTGGTGACCCAGATTTTTACACGGTTTTGCATCGGTAAATAGGCGCTGTTTTTGTTGGGGAGGAAAACATGGAATACTTTGCCGGAGAATATGATGTGATTATTATCGGGACCGGGCATGCCGGCTGTGAGGCTGCTTTAGCCGCAGCGAGAATGGGCTGTAAAACCCTGGCCCTAACCCTCAATATGGAAAACGTCGCTTTTATGCCCTGCAATCCCGCTGTGGGGGGGCCGGCCAAAGGACACCTGGTCAGGGAGATTGACGCCTTAGGTGGAGAAATCGGGCTGAATACTGATGAAACAAATATCCAGGTCAGAATGTTAAATACCGCCAAAGGCCCGGCGGTCCATGCCTTAAGGGCCCAGGCTGACAAAAAGTCGTACCAGGCAAGAATGAAAAGGGTTCTGGAAGGCCAGGCCTTGCTTGATTTGAAACAAGCTCTAGTAGAAAGACTGCTCCTCAACGGTGACCAGATTGACGGGGTTGTGACCGGGTCGGGAGCCATTTTCAAAGCCCGGGCCGTAGTTGTTACGACAGGTACGTTTCTGCGGGGTAGAATTATTGTCGGAGATGTATCATACAGCGGGGGCCCGAACGGCCAGGCCCCCTCCATTGGCCTAGCTGATAGCTTGCGGGAGTTAGGTTTGGAGCTGGGCCGGTTTAAAACCGGAACCCCGCCGCGAGTCCATAAGAAAAGCGTTGATTTTTCTAAAATGATTATTCAGCCGGGTGACGAAAAACAGCACAAGTTTTCTTTTATCGGGGCTAGACCGGTCCGGGAGCAGGTGCCGTGTTGGCTTACTTATTCAACTGAAGAAACACATAAACTTATCAGGGACAATTTACATCGGTCGCCGCTATACAGTGGGAAGATAGAAGGTGTTGGACCCCGCTACTGCCCCTCTATCGAAGACAAAGTGGTTAGATTTGCTGACAAACCCAGCCACCAGATATTCCTCGAACCTGAAGGGCTCGATACCGCTGAAATGTATGTTCAGGGGTTTTCGACGAGCATGCCTGAAGATATTCAGATTAAAATGCTGCGGTCAATTCCAGGTCTGGAGCGGGTAGAGATGATGAGGACGGCCTATGCTATTGAATATGATTATCTCCCTCCTACCCAGCTCAAATTATCTTTGGAAACAAAGATGATCAAAGGGCTTTTTTCCGCCGGACAAATCAATGGCACGTCCGGTTATGAAGAAGCCGCAGCCCAGGGTATTGTAGCCGGGATAAATGCCGCTCTCTATATTAAAGAACATGAACCGTTTATTTTGCAACGGTCTGATGCGTATATCGGGGTGCTGATAGACGATTTAGTGACAAAGGGTACCAATGAACCATACCGGATTATGACTTCAAGGGCGGAATACAGGCTGCTTCTAAGACAGGATAATGCTGACCTCAGGCTTACTGAAAAAGGCCGGCAGGTAGGTTTAGTTGACGAAAAACGTTACCGGATTTTTGAAGAAAAGCATAAGTTAATAGAACAGGAAAAAAACCGGCTGGCCTGCACAACTGTGGCGCCTGTTAAAGAGGTACAGGAAATATTAGTGAAAAAAGGCAGTTCTGAAATCAGGCAGAACATATTATTAATGGACCTGTTAAGACGCCCGGAGATAACACTTGAAGACATTCGAGAGATGGAAGGCAGTTCCCCTTCCCTGCCTGAAGAAGTTGATGAACAGGTTGAAGTTCAGGTTAAGTACGAGGGATACATCAAACGACAGCTGGAACAGGTTGAGAAGTTTCACCGGCTGGAAAACAAAAGAATTCCGGTCTGGATTGAATATAAAAACATCAAAGGACTATCAACCGAGGCAGGCCAAAAGTTGGCCAGGCTCAGACCTGAATCTGTCGGACAGGCTTCCAGAATATCAGGTGTTTCACCTGCGGATATCTCGATCCTATTGGTTTACATGGAACAAAAAAGACGGGAACGACCGCAGCAGGAGGACTAAGAAATGGAAACTACTCTGGAAGAACTGCTGGTTAAGGGTGCTGCCGGTTTCGGTGTTCACTTTGGGGAAAATGAAGTAACACTGTATTTTAAATACCTTCGCCAGCTCCTTGAATGGAATGAAAAAGTTAACCTCACGGCCATAAAAGCACCTGACGAAATCGTCATTAAACATTTTTTGGACAGCATATCGTTACTGCCGCACATACAGCAAAAAGAGAAGATTAGGCTTTTGGATGTTGGCTCAGGGGCCGGATTTCCCGGGGTTCCTTTAAAAATAGCGAACCCGGAAATTGATGTAGTATTACTTGATTCTTTAAAAAAGAGGATTTTGTTTTTGGACAGCCTTATTACAGAACTCAAGCTCAAAGGAGTTACCACAGTTCATGGGAGGGCTGAGGACTACGGTCACTGCAAGGGGTACCGTGAGGGGTTTAATGTAGTAACTTCGAGAGCTGTTGCCAAACTCTCGGTATTAGCAGAGCTGTGCCTCCCCTTTGTAAGGGTAGGCGGGGTATTTGCGGCCTATAAGGGGCCAAGGGGAAAGGAAGAACTTATAGAAGCAGAAAGTGCTTTAAAAATTCTGGGTGGAAAACTGACAAGGCTGGTAGAAATCAGTTTACCTCAAACAGATGAGACCAGAATGCTGATTATTATACGAAAGGAAAAAGCGACCCCGACAAAATATCCCCGGAAAGCAGGTACACCCGAAAAGAAACCGCTATGTAAACACCAACACCTGTAAAAACGGCAGGCAAAAACGAACAAGCGTTCCCGGCTCAAAAAGACCTGTGCTCCATTAAAAATGAGGGGTTAGTATAAAAACCTTTATAAATAAAAACCCGTAATTAAAACGGAAAAATGAACTGTTAGAGCTTAAATGGAAAAGAATGGGGCCTATCACCAGATTGACAATCAATATCACCTCCCCAAATTTGACAAAACAAAAATAAACAGAGAAAACAGGGAGGAACTGAAATCTTTATGTGGAATAAACAAACAATAAGTTTCAGGAAAAACAGGTGGTGTAGTGATGGGCCAAATAATAGCAATTGCCAACCAGAAGGGCGGCGTAGCAAAAACAACGACGGCTGTCAACCTTGCTGCATGTATAGCTGCCATTGGGAAAAGAGTTCTTTTAATTGATATTGACCCCCAAGGGAACGCCAGTAGTGGATTGGGAGTAGATAAGAAGAGTCTCACTTACTGTATATATGATGTTCTTATCAATGGGCTTCCCATCGAAAGTGTAATCTGTAAAGGTGAAATTGAAGGATTAGAAGTAGCCCCGGCTACTATACAATTGGCTGGGGCGGAAATTGAACTGGTAACCGCAATATCAAGGGAAACAAAACTTAAGAAGGCAGTCCATGAGCTCAAAGATAAATATGACTATATTTTTATTGACTGTCCGCCGTCGCTGGGACTGTTAACGATAAATGCCCTGACAGCGGCTGGTTCGGTTATTATCCCGATTCAATGTGAGTATTATGCTCTGGAGGGTTTGGGGCAGCTCATCAACACAATCGAATTAATAAGAAAACATCTGAATTCGGGGCTTGAAGTTGAAGGTGTGGTCCTAACCATGTTTGACGCCAGGACCAATCTGTCAATTCAGGTAGTCGATGAGGTAAAATCATATTTTAAGAACAAGGTATACCGTACTATCATTCCCCGAAATGTTAGGCTCAGCGAAGCGCCAAGTCACGGCAAGCCAATTATTCTATATGACCCTAAATCAAAAGGGGCGGAGGTATATCAGGAACTAGCGAAGGAAGTGACTGAAAATGAATAAGAAAGTGCTTGGCCGGGGACTTCAGGCCCTGCTGCCTAACACAGCGGACGTAGTTGCTGAAAACACAGGAATCACTGAAATACCACTTAAGGATATAAGGGTTAACAGAAAGCAGCCGCGGCATACTTTTAATGAAGAAAAACTAAACGAACTGGCACTCTCGATAAAGGAACATGGGGTGGTTCAGCCAATCATTGTACGGACAACCCCCGGAGGCAAATATGAGCTTGTAGCCGGCGAACGAAGATGGCGGGCCTGCAAAATCGTTGGCATTGAGAAGGTTCCCGCGATTGTAAAAACACTTACAGAAAAAGAAACATCTGAAATATCTCTCATCGAAAACATTCAGAGGGAAGACCTTAACCCGATTGAAGAAGCCTCGGCTTACAAGACCCTAATGGAGGAATATGGGCTGACCCAGGAGGAACTGTCCAAGCGTATCGGCAAAAGCAGGCCATTTATTGCGAACACGGTGCGATTATTAACCCTCCCTGAGCAGACAAAAAACATGTTAACTCAAGGGGTAATAACAGCTGGCCACGCCAGAGCACTATTAGCCTTGTCAAAGACGAAAGACTTGGAGGATGCTGCCAGGAGAGTCGCATTAAAGGGCTTATCAGTTAGGCAGACTGAGGACTTCGTTAAAAACATAGCCCGTGAAAAAACGAGGACAAAGAGTAAAACCTCAAAAGCGGACCCTGTGCTTCAGGACCTAGAAGAAAGATTGAAAAAGAGGTTTAGCACAAAAGTTTGCATAAGACACGGGAGGAAAAACGGCAGAATAGAAATTGAATATTATGGGGCCGAAGAACTGGAACGGCTGCTTGAGGCGCTTCTGGGAGAAACGGAACTCTAATAGTTTCACGTGAAACATTTTAGAGAGTACCCCTAATTAAAAATTGATTGATCAAGAGAGAGAACGCATTAGTTTGGAATGGCAGATACTCTTTGTACTACTACTTCGTGAAAGTTTGTATAGTTCTATGTATCCGGTTTATCCTGTTATCCTGTCTGCTTCATCTATTACCAAAGGAGAAAATGATATCGGGCAGGATAACAGGATAAACAAGAAACATGGTTCGGAGAAGTAAAGGTGCGTAAGTAAGAAAACGGGATTTGGGAGGGCCGGGTGGTCAGTATCCGCGTCGTTCTATATCCGCGTTATCCGCGGCTAATTAAAAAAGTAATTTTTTGTTCTATCCTTTTAACAGCTTGAATTTTAGTTTTTTTTGCAAACCTTCACGAAGTAGTAGTCCAAAGG
>Ga0074195_1001848_pt1 | contig 26833 bp, 27 predicted proteins | sample EPASupsiteHSE623_FD_64525 | JGI IMG/M metagenome (GOLD analysis project Ga0074195, IMG submission 64525) | Bioremediated contaminated groundwater from EPA Superfund site, New Mexico - Sample HSE6-23 | ecosystem: Environmental > Aquatic > Deep subsurface > Groundwater > Contaminated ... | reverse complement strand
CTGCGCGGCGCCGCCGAGGTCACGATAAACATCGATCTGGCGCGGTTCAATCTGGGCCTTCTCGAGACGCTCCGCGATAAAAGCACCGGCAATCTCACCGACGACGAAGCGCTCTTCCTCGCCGAAACGATCGCGAACGCCAAGATATTCATTCAGAAGCACGCCGCCGGGCCCGCAGATGCCGCCCACGGTTGAGGATATCGCCCGCCGGACGGGGGACCTCCTCGCCGGCTACTTCCGCAACACCGCACTCATACAGGAATTCAAATCTCCCCGCGATATGGTCAGTGAGGCCGATCGTCACGCCGAACGGTTCCTCATGGCCGAACTGGCGAAGGTCGACCCCATTCCCTTCCTGAGCGAAGAATACAACCCGCGCACTGCGCTCTCCTTCGGGCCGCTCTGGATAGTCGATCCGCTCGACGGCACCACTAATTTTCTCGCCGGCATCCCTTTTTACTCCGTTTCGATCGCCCACTGGAACGGCCATGCGGTCGACCGGGCGGTCTGCTACATCCCACCGATGGACGAACTGTTCCGCGCCGATCTGGGGTGCGGCGCCTTTCTGAACGATGAACCGATACGGGTGAGCGACACCGCCGACCCGCTCCACGCCGTCGGAGCGGTCGGATTCGCCGACATCACCAAGAACCTGCCCAAGGATACCCTCGCGGTCTTCAATGCGGTCATCCGCAAGACCCGCGCTTTGCGCCGCCTCGGTTCGGCGGTCGCCGATATGCTCTATGTGGCGCGCGGTAGTTTCGACATCTTCTGGGAGTGCGGCCTCTCGCCGTGGGATGTGGCGGCGGCAAGTCTCATCGTCACCGAAGCGGGCGGAAGGGTCACCGACTTCAGCGGCGGCACCGATTATATCGTGGGCGGCACCATCATCGCCTCCAACCGCGCACTCTATCCCTTCATCCGCGACGAGATACGCGAGCACTTCTGAATCGTACCGGCGGAACGTATTTTTAGTGACACCCGAGTCTATTTCTAACACCTTTTATTGACTAGCTTCCTTCTCTAGGTATGCTGTGCGCGCGTGTTTTTGAGGAGAAACAGCTTTTGATGACGATACTGCGCCTCCTGCGCGTACACCATTGGGTCAAGAATCTTCTCATCTTCTTTCCTCTGTTCTTCGCCCTTCGCTTCACCGATCTTACGCTGCTTGCAAGGTCCTGTGCCGCCTTCCTTTTCTTTTCTCTGGTCGCCAGCGCCATCTACGTCATCAATGACCTGCGCGATGTCGCCGAGGACCGCCTCCATCCCGACAAACGGCACCGCCCGATCGCAAGCGGTGCGATATCGCACATCTCCGCCATCTTCATCGCGGCGGCTCTTTTCCTTGTCGGACTCGGCGGCGCGTCGTTCTACAACAAACAGCTCTTTCTGATACTGGTCATCTACTGCGTGATGAATGTCCTCTACTCTATGGTCTTCAAGCGGATACCGCTCCTCGACATCTTCATCATCGCGACCGGCTTCCTGCTGCGGCTCATCGCCGGCACCGATCATGCCGGTATCACCGGTGTCCTGCCCTCGCAGTGGATCATCCTGATGACCTTCCTGCTCGCCCTCTTCCTCGCCTTCGCCAAACGGCGTGACGATGTGCTGCTGGCGGGTGAAGGGAAAAAGACCCGCAGCGCCATCCACGGGTACAACATCGAGTTCATCAACAGCGCGCTGGCGGTCATGACGGCGATCATCATACTTGCCTACATCCTTTACGCGATGGATTCGGCGGTCGCCGAACATTTCGGCTCCGACAAGATATATCTGACGGTGATATTCGTCATACTGGGCCTATTCCGCTATCTTCAGCTGACGCTCGTGTATCACAAGAGCAGCCAGCCGACCGATCTGCTGTTGCGCGACCGGTTCCTCCAGCTCACGATACTCTGCTGGATATCGCTGTTCGTCCTGCTGGTCTACTAGAGGTGTTGTCATGAAGGTGCTCATCACCGGCGGCGCCGGTTTCTTCGGACTCCACATGACCCGTAAATGCGTGGCCGAAGGCGACGCGGTGACGCTGCTGGACATCGCCGAATACCACGCCGGGGAATACGATCCCGCGGTGAAACTGGTCCGCGGCGATGTGCGCGACACCGCGAAGATGAACGAACTCATCGCGGCGACCGACGTGGTCATCCATGCGGCGGCGGCGCTCCCGCTCGAATCGCGCAAAGAGATATTCTCGACCAATGTCGACGGGACGCGGAATGTCCTCGATCTCGCGCTCAAGCACAAAACCAAGCGATTCGTCTTCATCAGCTCGACCGCCGTCTACGGCGTTCCCGACCACCATCCGCTCTTTGAAACCGATGAGCGCATCGGCGTCGGTCCCTACGGCGAATCGAAGATAGCGGCCGAAATACACTGCGAAGAAGTGCGGGCGAAAGGTCTCTATGTCTCGGTCGTCCGCCCCAAGACCTTCATCGGTACCCACCGACTCGGCGTTTTCCAGATACTCTACAACTGGATAGAGGAAGGCCACAAGATACCGCTCATCGGCAACGGGAAGAACCGCTATCAACTGCTCGAGGTCGACGATCTCTGCGACGCGGTGTTCAAAGCGTACCGTCATCCCGGACCCGAGGCGAACGATGTGTTCAATGTCGGTTGCGCCGAGTTCCGCACCATCAACGAGGATGTCGGCGCACTCTGCCAGTACGCGAAAAGCGGATCGCGGGTCATGCATACCCCCGTCTGGATGGTGATACCGGCACTCCAGTTGTTCGAGGCGCTCCATCTGTCGCCACTCTACAAATGGGTCTACGGCACGGCGCACAAGGACAGTTTCGTCTCCATCGAAAAGGCGCAGAAGGTGCTCGGCTGGCAGCCGCGCTACAGCGAATCGGAGGCGCTCATCCGCTCCTATCAGTGGTATCTCGACAACAAGGCGACCATCGCGCAGGGGACCGGCACCGGCCACCGCGTCGCGTGGGCACAGGGCATTCTCGCGCTCTTTAAAAGGTTTTTATGAAAATATATATCAATTCAAACATACGGTGGCCTCTCTCATGACATCTACTACCATGCCCGCTCTGCACATCGGAAACTTAAAGATATCTCCTCCGATCATCCAGGGAGCGATGGGGGTCCGCGTCTCGCGCGGCGGATTGGCGGCGGCCGTCGCCAACGAAGGCTGCGCCGGGATGATCGCCAGCGTCGGTCTGGGCGATTACGAGAATTCCTCTTCCGCCACCTTCGTCGAGGTCAACAACGAGGCGCTACGGGCCGAGATACGGAAGGCACGGGCACTTTCGAAAGGGGTCATCGGCGTCAATGTCATGGTGGTCCTCTCCAACTTCGCCGAACTGGTCACCGTCTGCGTCGAAGAGAATGTCGACCTCATCGTCTGCGGATCGGGACTGCCGCTCGATCTCCCGAAATATCTGAATGGAAAGGATATCAAACTGGTCCCGATAGTTTCTTCGGCCCGCGCGCTTTCCCTCATCTGCCGCAAATGGAAACAGAGCTACGACCGGCTCCCCGACGCCGTCATCGTGGAGGGTCCGGAGGCGGGCGGCCATCTCGGCTACTCCTTCGACGACCTGACCCGTAACGAAGCCCCCTCGCTGGAACAGCTGGTCACCGAACTAGTGGCCTTCACCAGGACGCTCGACCGGCCGCTGCCGGTCATCGCGGCGGGCGGCATCTTCGACGGCGCCGATATCGCGAAATTCCTTAAACTCGGGGCGTCCGGCGTCCAGATGGCGACGCGGTTCGTCTGCACCGACGAATGCGATGTCGATCAGCGGTTCAAACAGGCCTACATCGACGCGAAGGAGGAGGACACGGTCATCATCAACAGCCCGGTGGGACTCCCCGGCCGCGTCATCCAAAGCACCTTCGTCACGCGCGTGCAAAAGGGAGACACGGTCCCCTTCCTCTGCCGTCATCACTGTCTGCGGACCTGCGATCCGAACACCGTTCCCTACTGTATCGCCAAGGTGCTGGGCGACGCCTCGCGCGGCGAGTTCGAGGATGCCTTCGTCTTCGCCGGCTCCAACGCATACCGCTGCACCGAGATCGTGCCGGTGAAGAAACTGGTCGGGCAGCTCTCCGCCGAACTGCTCGCCAACATATAAGGTGTTCTCATGAAGATCGCGATGATCTCTTCCGAGTGTGTCCCGTTCGCCAAGACGGGCGGACTGGCCGATGTGGTCGGGGCATTGCCCAAGGCGCTCAAGAAACTCGGCCATGAGGTCGTGATCATCCTGCCGCTCTATGGATCGGTCGATATCGAGAAGCACCGCATCAAACCCTTCATGGCGCAACTCGGCGTCTGGATGGGCAATACCCTTGAATGGTGCGCGGTCCACAAGGCACAGAGCGACGGCGATATCACCGTCTATTTCATCGAGTATAACAAGTATTTCCAGCGCGACGGACTCTATCACGACGCGTGGTTCAACGACTATCCCGACAATCCGAAGCGGTTCGCCTTCTTCAGCCGCGCCGCACTGCAGCTGCTGCGCGATATGTACTGGATGCCCGATATCATTCACGCCCACGACTGGCAGGCGGCCCCGGCGATGGCATACCTCCGCGTTTGGCACTGGAACGATCCGTTGCTGGCCAAGGCGGCCGGGGTACTGACGATACACAACATCGCCTATCAGGGGATCTACGGCTCGGAGCATCTCGACTATACCGGACTCAAACTGGAGAACTTCAAGCCCGACATATTCGAGGACCACGGGCGCCTGAACTATCTCAAAGGCGGTATCTACTTCGCCGAGATGGTCAACACCGTGAGCCCGACCTACGCCAAAGAGACCCGTTCCGGGCCGCTGTCATGCGGCATGGCGCCCTTCCTCAATAACAAGGGGGACCGCTACACCGGCATCTTGAACGGTGTCGACTATGCCCTCTGGTCGCCCGAGAACGACAAACATCTCCCGGTACGCTATTCGGCCCGCGATATGAAAGGCAAGGCGGCGGCAAAGAAACTACTACAGGAAACGCTGGGGCTCACGGTCGATCCGAAACTGCCGATCATCGGGGTGGTCAGCCGCTTCGTCGCGCAGAAGGGGCTCGACGTGGTCGCGCAAGTACTCGATCATATCCTCAAGGACATGGTGGTGCAGTTCGCCGTGCTCGGATCGGGCGACAAGCTTCTCGAGACCTACTACGGCGCTCTTCCGGCGCGTTATCCCGGCCGGGTCGGCTCCTATATCGGCTACAGTGACGAGCTGTCGCACCTCATCGAGGCGGGCGCCGATTTTTTCCTGATGCCCTCGCAGTACGAACCGTGCGGCCTCAACCAGATATACTCTCTCAAGTACGCCACCCTCCCCATCGTCCGGGCGACCGGCGGACTGGAGGATACGGTCGAACAGTACGACGAGAAGGCGGGGACCGGCACCGGGTTCAAATTCAATGTCCTCTCGCAGACCGCCGTCTACGATACCGTCGGCTGGGCCGTTTCCACCTGGTACGACCGTCCCGCCCACATCACCGCGATGCGGCAGGCGGCCATGGCCAAGGATTTCAGCTGGGAAGAGAGCGCCAAAGCCTATGTCGCCCTCTACGAACGGGCCATCGCGCTGAAACGGAACTAGTCCATGTGTAGGGGCGCGCCAACGGCACGCCCATTTCTCACCGACACCCCATTCATCTAGGGCGTCCCGATGGGAACGCCCCTACAGATCGGAACATCGTCCTTCTCTTGACAGCGCCCTTATTTAATGATATCCACCATCGTGTCCGCAGACGGGGAAATCCGGTGTGAATCCGGTGCTGTCCCGCAGCTGTAAGCGCGACGGACGCCGCATATCCCACTGCCGTAACGGCGGGAAGGGGCGGCGCTCCGGTTGACCGCAAGCCAGAATATCCGAAAGCGGAATCGTGAACAGTGCGACCCCGCGGAGGGACAAAGCCTGTGCGTACGGCGTTTCTTGTATTCCCCCTTATCTTCTTTTGTCTCTTTGCCGCCGCCGAAGAACCGTATCGCACCGTCGTGACCGAAAAGCGGGAAGGCGAGGATACCGCCCGCGCCGACACCGTCATCACCGCCAAGCAGATAGAGAAGAAACAGAAAGATACCGTCGCCGAACTTCTGCGCGAAACGCCCGGCATCCATGTCTCCACCGCCGGTGGGGCGGGCGGGATCACAACGCTTTTCATCCGCGGCGGGAAGGGTGGACACGCGCTGGTCCTTCTCGACGGGGTGCGGCTCAACGACCCGCTGTCGGTCGAGAACGCCGCCGACCTTTCAGACATCATGACCGACGGCATCGAGCGCATTGAGATACTGCGCGGTCCGCAGGCGGTCCTCTTCGGCCCCGACGCACTGAGCGGCGTGATCCTCATCACCCCGCAGCGGGGCGGCGGTCCGGCCCGTCTTGAACTTTCCGCCGAAAGCGGCATGGTCGATCTCGCCCCCGGCGACATCGCGGTGAACCATCTGCGGCTGTCGGCGGGACTCCGCGGCGGCACGGCGCACGGCGACTACACACTGAACGCATCTTATCTCGACACCGGCGGCTATTCGGCGGCATCGGAGCGTGACGGCAATACCGAAGAGGACCGGGCACGCACATTGACGCTTGCCGGACAGTTCGGCGTCGCGGCGGGCGACCGGTGGCGGCTCACCTCCGCGATCCGCTACATCGGCGCCGATGCCGACATCGACGACGGCCCGGGGCGCTGGCGCGACGATTCCGACCGCACTTTCTCCTCCGACCGTCTGCTCGGGCGGCTCGCGGCCGAGGGATCGCTCTTTGACGGCCGCTGGGACCAGACCTTCGAGCTGTCGCTTGCCCGCCGTTCCTGCGACGACCGCGACCGACCGAACGGTCCGCAGGATGAAGGGGGCTTCTCGCGCATCTTCTTCATCGGCGACACCATCGAGGCGGCATGGCGTAACGACATCACCGCGATCCCCTACAACCGCCTCCGGACCGGCGCCGTATTCACCGCCGGACAGGGGGCCGCCGATCAGAAAAGCGACCGCACGCGTCCCGTCGCCGGCCTTTCTATCGACCGCAAAAGTTCCTTCGATCTGGGCATCTATCTGCAGGACACCGTGACACCGCTTGACGGGCTTACCCTGACGGCGGGCGGCCGGTTCGACCTGTTCCTCTACCGTCTCCACCACACGACCCTCGACACGACCGGCGCGCCGGTACTGCTCGAAAGCGAATATCTGAAAAGTCTGCCGCGCGGCACCTACAGCGTGGAGGCGGCCTACCTCATCGCCCCGAGCGACACCCTGCTCCGGGCAAGCGCCGGGAGCGCCTTCAAGCCGCCGACCCTCTTCCAGCTCTACAGCAGATATGGATCTGAATTCCTCCGTCCCGAAGAGACCTTCGCGGTCGACGGCGGTATCGAACAGCGACTATGGGACCGGCAACTGCTCCTTGAGGTGAACGGCTTTTATCAGGAAACGCTCAACGCGATAGAGTTCTCCTACGGCTGCGACGGGATGCTCTGCGGCCGCTATCAGAATCTCGGCTGGCTCACGGCGTGGGGCATCGAGACGGCGCTCTCGGCGCGTCCCCACCGGACGCTCACGATCACCGCCAACTACACCTACACCGCCACCGACGCCTTCGCCGTGGTCACTTACGACGGCCGCGACTGGCGCGACACCCGGCCGGTCCTGCGGCGCCCCGCCCACCTCGCCAACCTCTGGATAGACTGGAACCCCGATCCGATCTTCAACGCGAACCTGGGGGTGACGGTCATCGGCCCGCGCCGCGATATCGAGTACCGTTATCCGTACGAACCGGTCACCGTGACGCTCCCGACCGCCGTCATCGGATCGCTCGCCGTGTCGGTGCGCGCCGCGCCGCTGGTCCGCATCTTCGGCCGCATCGAGAACCTTTTCGACGACCGGTACGAACTGGTGAAAGGGTACGGCACCGCCGGGGTATCGCTCTATCTCGGCCTCGCCCTCGACATCGGAGGAGGCGCATGAAACGGCTGCTCTTCCTCATGGCCGTTCTGCCGGTCGCCTGCGCGCCCGACCTTGCCGAACTGCCGACCGACATCGATATGACCGTGGCGACCGACTATACCGCGCTGACCGACAGCACGGTTCCCGACGACGATACCCTCTGCCCCGCCGGGACCCACCCGTATCTCGGCTCCTGTGTTGTCGCCGATCTGGTCGTCGCAACGACCGGCGGCTACGATGCCCCCCGTTCGGGCCATATCTTCATCGCGCCGGGTGAACGACTGGACGACCTGCGCGAACTGACCTTCCCGGCGCCGCTGGGCGGCCCCGAAGGGACCGATCTGACGCTCGCGACCGCCCCCGACCGGCTCATGGTCGTCGGTCGCGACGGCGCCGACACCGTCTGGGTCTACGAGCCGCGCAATGGTACCCCGCGCTACACCACCATCGCCTCGCCGGTCGACGGGTATACGAACTTTTACGATGCGTTGTGGGATGGAACGCGCTATATCGTTTCGGCGAACCAGTTCGACCGTCTGCTTCTTTTTGACGCAACAGGTCATCCGGCGGGCGCGATCTCGCTTTCCTCCTTCGCCCCTGACGGCTCCGAACCGGCACCCGCGGCGCTTTTGCAGACCGGCGGCCGGACGCTGACGGCACTTCAACTCCTTGGGCCCGACTGGCTTTCGCGCGGCGGACGGCTTGCTCGTCACACCACCGACGGCACACCACTCGACCCGATCATGCTGCCACTTAACGACCCCACCTCGAAACTGGCGGTCAACCCGCTCCTCTCGCCCGACCAATTGTTCATCTCGTGCTCCGGCTCCTATCAGGCACGCGACGGCGGCATTGTCCGGGTCGACCTCTTCACCGGCAAAACCTCCATCATCCTGCACGAAACGACCGACGAACATTCGCCGCTCAATGTCAAGGTTGGCGATCTGGCGGTGCTCGCCGACGGCCGCATCTATTTCACCGCGATGGACGGCGACTGGCAGGGGCACCTGCAGGTGCTCGAACGCGACGGTACGGTGCGGAGAATAGTAAGCGATATCAATGCATTTGCGGCGATACCGATAGACCAGAGCCCCTTCACCGGACGGGTATATTTCTTCGACCAGACCTTTGTGGACGATGCTCCGCAGAGCCGGCTCAACGCACTCGACACCGCGACCGGGAAGATAACTACCGTACCCTTCGACGGCGCCCCCGCGGCGCTCCGTCTGTGGATACATGAACCATCAACCGTTCTATAGGAGGAAACGGATGAAGAACCTGTTCACCGCTCTTTTCATGCTTCTGTTCCTGTTCGCCTGCGACGAGGAGAAAAAGAACGATCCGCTCGAGATCGTCGGTACCTACGGCGACGATTTCGGCGGCACTCATGTCATCACCCCGACCAAATGGGACATGGCGATCATGGGAAAGTTCACCATCACCAAGTTTGACAATGCCGACGACTTCCTTATTGCGCAGAACGACAGGAGCAACGACTACAATCCCGGCAAATGGAGCCGGATGGACTGGGTCTGGAGCGGCAACGACCTCTACTTCTGCCAGACGGTCTACGACAAGGACTCGGCCGCCGAAGCCGAGGCGGCCACCCCGGCCGACGCCGAAAAACTCGACACCGGATGCAACGGTTTCGGGTGGACCAAACTAGCCCCCAAGACCTTCGCGGGAGCGGCCGGCACTGCCGGCTCTCCCGCCGTCGCCAAGGATGACCCGCGCATCACCGCATGGGCCACCGGCGTTGCGACGGTCCAGTGGGGCGACAACCTGACCGCGGAGTGGAAAGATACCAAAAAGGGGCTCGGTCCCGCCGAAGGCACCGCAAGCGATGTGGTCTCTCTGGGCGATGGCGGTAGTATCACGCTCACCTTCGACGAACCGATAACCGACAGCGACGGTCCCGACATCGCCGTGTTCGAGAACTCCTTCTCGGATGACTTCCTTGAACTTGCCTTTGTCGAGGTATCGAGCGACGGGGCGACCTTCGTCCGGTTCGACAGCACCTATCTCGGCACCGGCCCGGTATCCGAATACGGCACGCTCGATCCGACGCTCATCGACGGCCTTGCCGGGAAGTATCGCGCCGGATGGGGCGTCCCGTTCGACCTCGCGACGCTTGCCGGGAAGGATGAGACGGTCGACCTGTCGGCCGTCACCCATATCCGTATCGTCGATGTCCGAGGCGACGGCTCCCTGACCGACAGCGGCGGCCGCCCGATCTACGACCCCTACCCGACCCATGAAAGCGCCGGATTCGATTTAGATGCAGTTGGGATAATTAAATAAAAAAAGCCCCCGGACGACCGGGGGCTTGAAAGAGAAAAACGGTATCTACCGCGCGATTACTCGGCGGGAGCCTCAGCCGGAGCTTCGGCGGGCGCTTCGGCCGGAGCCTCAGCGGGAGCCGCTTCGGCCGGAGCCGCTTCGGCGGGGGCCGCTTCAGCCGGAGCCGGTTCGCCGCTGGTGCGGTCCACTTCGCCGGTGTGCTGCGGGTTAAGGATCATCTGAGCTTCCTGCTCATCGATACACGCAAGGGTGTTGTCGTCGCGCAGATTGCAGCGCTTGATCTTCGACCAATCGTCATGGATGGTCTCGAACATGAAGTAATTGGTCTCTTCCCATTCAAAATAAGCGACATAGAAGATGTTGCCGGTGGTGTAACGGGCGGTGACGACCCGTTTCTCGACCGTACAGGCACCCAGCACGAGGGCTACGAGCGCGCACAGGATAAGTATCTTTTTCATGTTTTTTCCTCCTCCTTACCGGTGGTTTCCGTAGTAGCCATACGCGGAGTCGCTAACGATGTTCTCGATAACGAGTGTGTCCATACACTGCGAATAGTTACCATTGTCGTCGACATTGCAGACCCGAATGGAGTAATTAAGGAAATACTCATCGGATTCGCTACCCACCTGCGTAGCGGGGGTGAGGTATTCTTTCACGACTCTGTTGTCATCATGGAAATCGTTGGTGATGAGCCAGTTCGGCGTCTTGCAGCCGACCACGAGGAACGCCGCCACGAGGGCGAGAACGATGTATTTTTTCATTTTTTCCTCCTTACCTTACTTACCCCAACCGAACCCGACACAGTCGAGATCGGTCTCACCGTCACACTCGACCTTGCAGTCAAGGGTGTCGCCCTGATCGGTGCATATCCAGAAACGGTAATGCGAACCGATAACATACGCGGGGGTGAAGGCCCAGTAATTGTCGATGGTCTCGATCATGGTCAGCGGACGAGCCTGATTGTCTTCCGCTCTGACGAGATTACGCTTGAGACAACCGGTGGTCATCACGAGCGCCGCAAACGCGATCAGAATAACGATCTTTTTCATTGCGTCCCTCCCCTTACTCGTAGTTGAAGTTCATGGTCATGGTACGGCACTGGGTCAGCGCTCCGTCCTCTGCCATGTTGCACTTCACTACGCCCCAGACCGGGGTGCCGAAGGTCTGCGGCTGCATAGTGATCGCTTTGAAGGTCTTGTCGCTGGCGCGACTGGTCATGTTGGTGATGAATTTCGGCTGCGTGCAAGCACCACACAGTGCCGCAACAAGCACGCCGATCGCCAAAAGTTTCTTCATGGAGCATCCTCCTCTCAAGGTTTCCCGTTAACTCTTAGTGAAAAGAAATGAGTCGCAGGGAAAGTATCAGAAGCCCCCGTTGAAGTCAATTTTTTTCCGGCGTTCCGTTTCCCCTTTGGAAACTTGATTTTAGCCGCTCCGGCGGTAGTATTCCCGCCGGATTGAACAGGGGAGAGACCCGATGACCGAATGGACCCTGCCGCGGGCGGCAGCGCTGCTGGCCGAACACCTTTCCAATCAGAACCTTATTAAGCACTGCTGGGCGGTCGAGGCGGGTATGCGCGCCATGGCCGGACGGCTGGGCGGCGACGCCGAGCGCTGGGCGCTGGCGGGCCTGCTCCACGACCTCGACTACGACCGCACCAAGGACGATTTCCCGCGCCACGGGAAGGTGTCGGGCGAGATACTGCGCGGTCTGGGGTTCCCCGACGAGGAGATCCTCCACGCCATACTCGAACATTCGGGCAACGTACCGGTCGAAAGTACGATGGGCCGCGCCCTGTACGCCGTCGATCCGGTGACCGGCTTCATCGTCGCCTGCGCCCTGATGCATCCGTCCAAAAAAGTGGCCGAGGTCCCGGTCGAATTCATGCTGAAACGTTTCACTGAAAAGAGGTTCGCGCAGGGAGCCAACCGCGACCAGATGAAGGCGGCCGAGGGTTGGTTCGGCATCGGCGTCGAAGAACTGCTGACGCTGACCCGCGACGGGATGGCGCAGCGGAGCGCCGAGATAGGACTGTAGGAACGGAGTGACGGCATGAGAACGATACTTTTCGCATTCTGCATCGCGGCGGCCGGAAGCCTGTGGGCCGATCCGCTGCTGGTGAAGGGGGCCGACGGCACCTATCTCCCCATTCTCGCCGAGAGCTGGGGCATCAAGGGGGGCGGCGTACTGGTCAGGATAAAGAAAGGGGTCGACGCGGCGGCGGTCAAAGAACGGCTGGCCGAGAAACTGCCCGACCAAACGGTCGAACTTCGATCGGGCAACATCTTCTTCGCATCGGTCGAGCTCGATGCGCTTCTCCACGCAGTGGCGGGGGTCGATACCGGCATCGCGCTGAAGTTCGACCCGATAGCGCTGCTGCGCGAAAAGAAAGAGACGGCCGACAGCATCACCGCCTCCCCCGACCAGAAAGAGATCGTCGGCGCCGACGAGTTCGCCGAAGCGGAGCTCCAATCGGTCTCCTTCTCCGGTATCGACGGTCTGGCGAAACTCGAGGTGACGGTCCGCGTGGGACCGGCCGCCGGCGAATTCATGAAACTCAAGGGACCCATCAAGGCCAAGGCGCTCTTCAAAATGAAAAAGAAGTCGGCCGATATCGATGATGAGGACAACCAGCGCAAGGCCGATCTGCTCGTCGCCCGTCCGAAGTCGCTCATCTATCTGCGGCTGGATAAAAAAGAAGAGGACGGCACCTATCTCGTCACCGAAGCGCATCTCAAAAAATACTGACCGTGAAGAAACGCACCCTCTACTTTGAATCGCTCGGCTGTCCCAAGAACCGCGTCGACACCGAGGTGATGCTCGCGGCGCTCATGGGCGACGGCTGGCAGGTGGTGGACGACCCGGCGGCGGCCGAACTCATCGTCCTCAACTCCTGCGCCTTCATCGAGGAGGCGCGCAAGGAGACGGTCGACCGGCTCTTCGACCTTCATGCCCACCGCCGGAAGGGGGCAAAACTCGTGCTCGCCGGTTGTCTGCCGCAGCTCTATCCCGACATCGCCGCGAAGATACCGGAGGCCGATCTGGTCATCGGCATCGAGGATATCCCGCATATCGCCGCGCTCGTCGGTGACGGCGACACCGCGCCGCAGATAACCACCGACCCGCACTTCATCCCGACCGCCCGCCACGACCGGGCGCTCACCCTGTCGCCCTATACCGCCTATATAAAGATAGCCGACGGCTGTGACAACCGCTGTTCCTACTGCGCCATCCCGCTCATCCGGGGTGCCTACCGCGAACGGCCGCCGCGCGACATCTTGGACGAAGCGGCACGCCTCATCGACACCGGCGTCAAAGAACTCACCCTCATCGCGCAGGATACCACCGCCTACGGCCGCGACAACGACACGACCCTCGCCAAGTTGCTGGTAAAACTGGCGAAACTACCGGGCGACTTCCGCATCCGCGTGATGTATCTTTACCCTTCCGGCATCGACGCGGCGCTCCTCGACGCCTTCGACCACAAAAAAGTGCTCCCCTACTTCGAGATACCGCTCCAGCATGCGAGCGATCCGGTTCTGAAGGCGATGCACCGCCGCTACCGCCGCCGCGACATCGACCGGGCGCTGGAGAGCATCTTCCGCCGCTTCGGCGACCGTGCCATCCTCCGCACCACCTTCATCGCGGGGTTCCCCGGCGAGACGGCGGCCCAGTTCGAGGAGATGCGCCGCTTCATCGCGGAGGCTCCGCTCGACTACATCGGCGCGTTCGGCTACTCGAAGGAGGAGAACACCCCGGCGGGCAAGCTCCGGTCGCACCGGCGCAACACCATCACCAAACGGGTAGCGTTGTTGCAGGAGACGGCGCAGGCGACGATGGAGCAGCGGCTCTCACGACTCGTCGGCACGACCACGACGGTGCTGTATGAGGAATTCGACGCCGGTTGTGCCCTTGCGACGGGGCGCGGAAAGCATCAAGCACCTGAGATAGACGGCATCACGATACTCACGAACCTTGAAAAGGAGCGGCCCGGCGACCTCCTGACGGTCCGCCTCACCGGCCGCGACGGCATCGACTTCACCGCCGAAGTGGTGCGCTGATGAATGGAGGGCTTGCGATGGGTACCATAAGAAACTTTCTGCTGGCGGTCGCGGTCATCGGCGCGGTCGGGTGCGATGACGGCGGCAAAGGCGAGATGTTCCCCGATCCGGCGTTCAAAGCCTGCGTGGAAGAAAAGATAAACTATGATGCAAACCTAGACATTTTAGATAAGAATGACCCTGATTTGTATGACAAAATTTACATGCTGGCATGTGAAGGCGGCGGTATAAAAAACATCAAAGGTATTGAGCACATGCCGAACATTGACTGGCTTGCCATAACCGATAACCAAGTCGAATCGCTCGAACCGCTCCGCACCCTGACGAAATTGGAATTCCTGAAACTCGACAACAATAAGATAAAGAACCTTGAACCGCTGTCGGGGCTGACAATTCTTTCCACGCTTTCGTTGAGCGACAACTACATCGAAGATATTTCTCCGTTATTCACGCTGACCAATTTAGGGAGTGTCTGGTTGAATGGCAACTGCATAACGGATGCAGGGCAGTTTCAGGAATTGAAGCAACATTCCCCTGATGTGCAGACTGGCGGTGCCGAAAATTCCCAAACACCGGCCAAGTGCCAGTAACTTTTTCGTCGGCATCAAAGAAACCTTTCCACCTCACGCCAGCGCTGTAACTTTTCCTTATAAGATATCATCGCGCAGGCAGGGCTCGTCGAGGGAAGTTCCAGTATTTCGAGGCGCGCGGTGACCACGTCGGGAAGCGTCGGCAAAATGTGGCGGTGGAACGCCTGCCGCGCCTTGCCGCCGTTGAGCGCCACCGCCCGTATCGTCGGGTGTTTCGTCAGCAGATCGCCGATGGCGTTGGGCACTTCGCTCTCGCGGCGGATGTCGCCGTCGCCGGAACCGCGCCGCTCGCAGTGTTTGAGGACATCCCACAGCGCGATGCCGCTCCGTTTCAGCGCGGCAAGCCGCTCTTCATACGGCAGTTCGGGTGCCGCGCCGCACAGTGTTCCCATGATGCGCCAGAAACTATTCTGCGGGTGGCCGTAATACTCGCCCATCGTCAGTGACCGCTCGCCCGGCATCGAACCGAGTATCAGGATGGTCGGTCGCTTTCCCACGACCGCCGGGAAACCGGTGAGTTTCTTCGTGCTCATATCGGCCACGGTAGGCGTTCCGTGGTTTCTTGTCAAGAAAGAAAGTTTATGCTACGGTGAGGTGGTCATGCGACGGGGGAATACGATGAGATGCTTATGGTTGGCGGCGGCGGTCGCGGTCATCGGCGCGGTCGGGTGCGATGACGGCGGCACGGGGGAGATGTTCCCCGATCCGGCGTTCAAAGCCTGCGTGGAAGATGTCATAAGAATCTATATCGACAACAATCTTGTCGAAGCCGACGACCCGGAATTATACAATAAGATAGACGACATAGAATGCTACGGCGGAGGAATTAAGAATTTAAAAGGTATCGAGAATATGCCCAATATCGACTGGATTGCCATCGTCGACAATCAGGTCGAATCGCTCGAACCGCTCCGCACGCTGACGAAACTCACCTTCCTGAAACTCGACAACAACAAGATAAAAGACCTCGAACCGTTGTCGGGATTACCCATACTGGCTAATTTACACGTTGACTACAATTATATTTCCGACTTCAGGACGCTTTTCTCCGTCAAAAGCCTCCGTAATTTTTACATCAACATGAACTGCGTCACCGACTTTACCCAGTTCGATGAAATCAAAGAGTCAATACCGGAAATAACCTGTGATGGAGAAACGCCGCCCGAACAAGAACCGGAGAAGTGCCAGTAACTTTTTCGTCGGCATCATCGGTTTTCGACGGTTTTCCTTGCCTCTCCTTTCCTTACTAATATAATCGCCCCCGGTCGGTAGTGAATAACCGCTTTTTAAGGAGTTCTCCATGGCCATCATGCTTGACGGAAGTCATCTGACCATCGAACAACTGGTCGCCATCGCCCGCAACGGCGAAGCGGTCGAACTGTGCCCCAAAGCGCTCGAACGGATAAAACTCTGCCGCGCGATGGTCGAAGAGAAGATCGCGAAGCGCGAGATCATGTACGGCGTCAACACCGGCATCGGCGAATTCTCCGAAGTGGTCCTCGCCGACGACCAGATAGAACAGTTCCAGCGCTGGCTGGTCTACAACCACTCGGCCGGCATCGGCGACCCCGCCCCCATCGAGCATGTCCGCGCCGCGATGACCGCCCGCATCAATGTCCACGCCCACGGCAACTCCGGCTGCCGCCCCGAGATACCGCAGACCTTCGTCGCGATGCTCAACAAAGGGGTCACCCCCTTCGTCTGCAAGAAAGGGTCGGTCGGCGCCTGCGGCGATCTCGCCCCGATGTCGCAGATAGCGCTCACCCTCCTCGGCGAGGGCAAAGCCTACTATAAAGGTGAACTGCTTCCCGCCAAGGTCGCCTTTGAAAAGGCGGGTATCCCGGTCCCCGGCCTCAAGGCGCGTGACGGACTCGCCGCCATCAACGGCTCGAACCTGCTGACCTCCATCAGCGCGCTGACGCTCTACGACGCCGACCGGTGGCTCAAACAGGCCGAGATCGCCGCGTCGATGTCGCTTGAAGCGCTGCTCGCCAACATGAAGCCCTATCACACGAAACTCCACGAACTGCGCGGTTTCGCGGGCGCCGTCCGCTCGGCCGCCGCGATACGGAAATGCGTCGCCGGCAGCGACCTCCTCTCCGGCAAGGTGAAGACGAAGGTGCAGGATGCCTATTCGATGCGCTCCACCCCGCAGGTCATCGGCGCGGCGCACGACGCCATCCGCTGGGCCCGTTCGCAGGTCGAGACCGAACTGAACGGCGTGGGCGACAATCCGATCTTCATCCCCGAAGAGAAACTGACCCTTTCGGGCGCCAACTTCCAGGGGACGCCGGTGTCGCTGCCGATGGAGATGGTCGGTCAGGCGATCACGATGGTGAGCGTCCTTTCCGAGCGGCGTATGAACCGGCTCAATAACCCGGCGCTATCGGTCGGTCTGCCGCCGTTCCTCACGAAGAACCCCGGCATGTTCTCGGGACTGATGCTGTCGCAGTACACCGCCGACACCCTCATCGTCGAACAGCGCATCCTCTGCTCACCCGCATCGACCCAGTCGATCCCGGCGGCGGCCGATCAGGAGGATTTCGTCTCGATGGGAATGAACACCGCCCTCAAGAATCTGCAGATACTCGACAATGCCAACGGCGTACTCGGCATCGAATTCATGGCGGCGGCGCAGGCGCTCGACATCCGCAGCTTCACCACCGGAAAGGGCGTTGCGGCGGCTCACAAGGCGATCCGCGAAAAGGTCGAATTCCTCGAGATCGACCGGCCGCTCTACCCCGACCACACCGCGATGCAGGAACTGGTCCGCACCGGTGCGATACTCGACGCGGTCGAAGCGGCGGTCGGGAGCCTCGGCTGAGCCGGAATAAAGGGTCCCGCATTCATGTTATTACCGACGCTGTGAAGGATCTCTGATAAACGGCATGGAATTCGTACACCCGACATATTTGCTGGCGCTCCTGCTGCTGCCGCTTTTGTGGCTCCTGTTCCGTTCGCGACGGCGTGACGGCGGCGGGATCCTGCACTTCACCGATTTCGCCGGGATGCGGCGCACCGCCGACGGCCGTTGGCGCATCTGCCGCCTTTTCGATGTGATCGCCTTTATCCTGCTGGTGGTCGCTTTCGCGCGGCCGGTCAGCCTCGACCGGGTGATCACCCCGCCGGTCGAAGGGAAGGATATCGTCATCGCGCTCGATGTGTCGGGTTCGATGGAGGCGCTCGACTTCCAGCCGAAGAACCGGATCGAAGCGGCCAAAGGGATCATCGAGCAGTTCGTCCGTGAACGGAAGAGCGACCGGCTGGGGCTCGTCTTTTTCGCCAAGGAGAGCTTCCTGCAGGTGCCGCTCACGACCGACTACACGATGTTCGTGAATCTGCTCCAGCGGCTCACTACCGGCGTCATCGACGACGGCACCGCCATCGGCAACGGGCTCGGGCTCGCCCTGTCGCGGCTGGAGGATTCAAAGGCCAAATCACGGCTGGTGATACTGCTGACCGACGGCGACAACAACAGCGGCAATGTGAGCCCCGAAACGACCGCCGAGATAGCGAAGAAACTCGGCATCAAGATCTACACCATCCTCATCGGGACCAATAAGCCGGTCCCCTTCCCGGCCGGAAAGGATCTCTTCGGCCGCGACGCCTATCAGACGGTGACGATGAAGGTCAATCCCGATCTGCTCAAACGGATCGCCGATACGACCGGCGGCAGGGCCTACACCTCGATATCGACCGACGAACTGCGGCGCGCCTTCACCGAGATAGACAAACTGGAAAAAAGTCCCGTCCCGGCGCAGAAGTATAAACTGTACGACGAATTCGCCCCCTATTTCATCGCGGCCGCACTGTTGCTGATACTGCTTGCGCGGCTTTTCGCGCTCATCTTCCCGCTCTACCCGGAGGTGGAGCGATGAAGTTCGGCGCGCCGCTCTATTTCCTGCTGTTCTTCGTCTGGTTCCCGGCGCTTCTCGTCTACTTCACCGTCGCTAAACGGCGGCGTCTCCGGTTCGCGGCGCTCTTCAGCCCGACCCGCCGCGACGAGGCGACCAACTTGTCGGAGCGGGCGCTGTGGCTGCGCCGGATCCTGCTGGTGATGACGTTCGTCTTTCTCAACCTCGCCGCCGTCCGGCCGCAGATGGGCGAGGCGGAGGTGAACATGTCGAACGAGGGGATCGATGTCGCCGTCGTGTTCGACGTGTCGCTGTCGATGCTCGCCGAGGATGAGGAGGGACCGCGCTTTGAAAAGGGAAAACGGCTCCTCATAGACGCCATCAGCGAACTGGGCGGCGACCGCGTCGCAGTGGTCCCCTTCGCCGGTTCGGCCTTCCTGCAGCTGCCGCTCACCGCCGACTACAATACGGCGCTCGCGGTGGCGGCAGATCTCAAGCCCGGGATGATAGAGAAACAGGGAACGGCGCTCGGCGCGGCGGTGGAACTGGCGCTCGAAACGCTCAAAAGCGGCGCAGAGAACGCCGACAAATTGCTGGTGGTCGTTTCCGACGGCGAGGACCCGTCGCTCGATCTCGAAGCGACGCGGCAGAAGATCGCCGACGCGAAGGTGAATCTCGCGATACTGCCGCTCGGCACCGCCGAAGGGGCGCCGATATCGCTGGGCGACAACTACCTCAAGAATGAGCGTGGCGAAACGGTGGTGTCGAAACTCAACCAATCCTTCTTCGACAAATGCCGCGAAAGCCTCGGCGCGATCGAGATACAGAAAGGGGAAACGCTCTCCTCCTTCGTCAAATCGTTCCGCAACCGGACGAAGCTCGAGGAGAAGCGGGTGCAACTCTACCGCGAACAGTTCGCCCTGCCGCTCGGGCTCGGCATCCTTTTCTTCGCGCTCTTTCTCGTCGTACCGGTCGGCCGGAAGGAGGAAAAACAATGAATCGCACGCTCATCCTCATGGCGGCGCTCTGCGCTTTTTCGTTCACCCCGTTCCAACGAGAGGTCCCCGAGAACCGCGACGGCACCGCGAAATACGAAGAACAGAAATACGACGAAGCGGGCGAGGAGTTCAAGAAAGGGACCGAACGACGCGCCGATTCGCCCGAACTTTCCTACAATCTCGGCGCGGCATTACTCAGAAAAGGCGACGCCGACGGCGCCCGGAAGGTCTGGGAAGGGGCGCTCGCCCAGAACCCGGCGCCCGAACTCAGGTCGCGCATCTACGACGGTCTCGGGGCGCTCGCAGCGGGAAAGCAGCAGTATCAGGAGGCGGAGAATTTCTTTAAGCGGTCGCTCCAGAACAGCCCCGACCGCGACACCGCCGCCAATCTTGAGATAGTCCGCCGCCTGCTGAAACTCCAACAGCAGCAACAACAAGAACAGCAGAAACAGGACGAACAGAAAAAACAGGAAGAACAACAGAAACAGGATCAGCAACAGGACCAGAAGCAGGACCAACAGCAACAGCAGGACCAGCAACAACAGCAGGAACAACAACAACAGCAGGAACAACAGAAGCCCGAAGAAAAGAAAGAGGAACCGCAACAGGCGGCGCAGGCCGAAAAGAAAGAACAGGAAGAAAAAGATAAAAAAGACGAAAAACAGATGCTCGCCCCCTTCCGCCAGCGCAAAAATTTACAAATCACCCCCTTCATGCTAGAACGGGAAGGCGATCCGCAGGGAGGCCAGACCTGGTGAGAACCGGCTTATTTTTCATACTCTTATTCGTTGTCTGGGGCACCGCCTCCGCCACCTCCGCCCAGTTGGAGATCGACCGGCAAAGCCTGGCGGTCGGCGACGAACTGACCCTCACCCTCACCATCGTGGATGACGCCAAAGAGGATATCACGGAGGTGAAGGAACCCGACTTTTCGGGATTCGACCTTGAGAACCGCGGCGAATCGAGCTCCAGTTCGATCAGTATCGTCAACGGTTCGATGACCTCCCGCAAGGAACGGATCGTCACCTATATCCTCCGCCCGCAGCGCGGCGGGCAGTTCACCATCGGCCCGGCAGTGCTCGTGATGGAAAAGGGCAAAGAGATCCGGTCGAATCAGGTGCGCCTCACCGTTACCGGCTCCGGCGCCCCGCAGAATCCGGCCGCACCGGGGACGCCGGGAACGACGCCCGATACCGGCGCCGGCACGGCGGCCGCCGGCAGCGCCCTGTTCGCCCCGCTTTCGGCGTGGGAGAAACAGACCGGCCGCTACTTCATCCGCGTGGTCGTCTCTCCCGAAGAACCGCACTACCGCGGCGAACCGCTGGTGGTCAGTTACTATCTGTTCACCCAGAAGAATCTCATATCGGACCTTTCGTTCTATCGTCTTCCGTCGTTCGAGAACGGATGGAGCGATGAGATAGAGGCGCCGCGCAAGCTCTCCTTCAGCCGCACCAATATCGACGGAACGGTCTACGACCACGCGCTCCTCAAGCGCTATATCCTCATCCCCGACGCGAAGGCCGACCGGGTGGGGGCGACCCAGATGATACTCGACGTGATGACCGGCGGCTTTTTCGATACCCGGAAACGGGCGCTTTCCTCCATCGCACTGTCGCTCGACCTCGCGCCGCTGCCCGACGCCGACAAACATCCGGCCGGTATCGTCGGCGACCTGTCGGTCACCCAGAGCCATACGATGCTGACGCTCGACAAGCAGAAACCGCTCGATACCGTCACCTACACCGTCACCGGCTGCGGCAACCTCCAGCAGCTCGATCTCTCTTTCAGCGCGAACAGCGGACTCAAGATATTCGCCCCCGATGTCAAGATCGATACGCAGTGGGACGGTGCGCGGCTGTGCGGCACCAAGACCTTCAAATTCATGGTCAAAGGACTGCGCGCCGGATCGTACGAACTGCCGGCGGTGACGCTCGACACTTACGACCGCCAGAAAGGATGGCAGACGCTCGCCACCCGCCCGGTCGCCGTCACGGTGGGTGAACTGGCCCCCGACCCGGCGATGCTCGATGAGGCCAAACGGTCGGTGGCCTACGAACTGCTTCGGGAACTGCCGGCCGGCATGGCGGTATATGATCTCACGCCTCTGACCGAACAGAATTCGTTCCGCATCGCGCTCGCCCTGCCGCTGCTGCTGCTCCTGATCGGCTCGTTCTGGTGGCTTATCCTCGGATTCCTGCGGACCCGGCGCGAGAAGAAGACCTTCATCCTGCGCGAATGGGAACGGCGGCTCGAAGCGGCGCCCGACGCGACCACACTGCTCAATACCTACTACGACGCGGTGGCGGCGGTGACCGGCATCGCGCTCAAGGGCGAACGGGTGCGCGAGATGGAGAAACGGAACGCCGACGGTCTCCAGCCGCTCACGGAACTCGTCCGCGACCTGCAGAACGCCCTTTATTCGGGCTCCGGGAACGCCGATCTCGCGGCGCTGAAGGGCCGGGCGGTAACACTCCTCCGGACGACACGGAGGCGCCCATGAAACGGCTGATCTGCCTCCTGATACTTATCGCGACGCTGCCCGTCACGGCGGCCGACCTGTTCGAACTGTATGCGAAAAAGGATTATGCCGCCGCCGCCGGTTCGTTGGAAAAAGAACTGACGCAAAAACCGTTCGACCCGCTTGTCCACTACAATCTCGGCGTGATCGTCCAGAAGCAGGGACACCGGGGCGAGGCGCTGCACCATTATCTGCAGGCATTGCAGGCGGCCCCCGATCTGAAGGAGGCGCGCAACAATCTCGATACCCTTGCGACCGATCTGCATGTCACGATACCCAAACGGCTCACCGAGCCGGGCGGCGATATCGTACCGGTGATGTTGCTGTTCCTCGTGTTCCTCTACCTGTTCGTGGGCACGTTGCTGGTCTACCTCGCGCGGCCCGGGTGGAAGTTGCGGCTGATGCTGGTGCCGCTGTTCATGCTGATGGTGCTTTTCGCGGTGCTGTTCGTGGGCCGTTACCGCGACACCGGCACTCAGTTGTACGCCGTCGCCGTCGCCGCCGGCGAGCTCAAGAGCGGACCCGATACGGCGCTCACGGCGGTCGGCAAGGTACGCGAAGGAGAGGTGCTCGAGATCACCAGCGCCTCGGAAGGCTGGCTCAAGGCAAAGAGTTTTCAGGACAATATCGAGGGGTGGATACACGCCTCCCAGATACGACATCTAACCCGGAGGATAGAGTGAAACATGCACTGAACTGCCTCGTCTGCGCGGTCATCCTCGCGGCGGGATGCTCATCGACACCGGTCATCACCGGCGCCGAATCGGAGGCCGAGAAGCTGTACCGCACCGGGGTCGCCTATCTCGACAGCAAGGACTACGAAGACGCACAGGAACAGTTCCTGAAGGTCATCGCCGACTACAGCTACAGCAAGTGGGAGCCGTTCGCCCGCATCGGACTGGCCGACACCCATTTCATGCGCGAGGAGTTCGCCGCCGCCTTCGAGATATACAAGCTCTTCCTGCAGATGCGGCCGAACCACGAACTGGCCGACCGCGCCGCATTCCAGCTGGGCAACTGCACCTTCGAACAGCGGCCGAGCGATTTCTGGTTGCTCCCCCCTGCCGAGGAGAAGGACCTCTCCGACAGCGTCGAAAAAGCGGCCGAACAGTACCGCGATTATCTGAAGAACTATCCGCAGGGCAAGTTCGTGAAAGAGACACAGGAAAAACTGGCCGAGGCCGAATCGATGCTCCTGTCGCGCGAACTGGCGGTAGCCGAATTCTACGCGAAGAAGGACCGCTGTCCCGCCGTCAAGATGCGGCTTAAGTACATCACCGACCACTACACCGTCACCTCGGAAGAGATGCGCGGCCGGATACAGGAACTTTCCCAACAGTGTCCCGGCAGCGAGTGACCGATCCTGCGCATTGTTGACTCTCCACGCCGGTACTGTACAATCAGGAAGAATTCAGGGAGCGATGATGCGTCCCCTCTGTCTTTTCATCATGACGTGCTGCCTCCTGGCCGCCTGTAAAAAAGAGGGAAGCCTCTACGATGACGCATTCGATACCGCCGGTCTGGGCGAATACTGCGGTGCACGGATATTCTGCGAGAAAGAACTCATCTGCGACGACGGGATCTGTGTCGAACGGCCCGATAGCGACCCGACGGCACCCGACATCGACCGGCCGCCGCTCCCCGATGTCGACAAGGCGGCCGCTCCCGATCTGCCCGACCTGTCGGATGATGCGGACACGCCGGAGATCGTCGACGAAGATGAGCTCGCGCCTGATGTCGATTGGGCCGACCTATGCGACGGCGACGCCGCGGTCGACGAGTTCTCGCTGCCCCATTTCATCGGATGCGACCATATCGCGGGAGATCTGGCCATCGACGGGACGATCCTCACTGCGGTCGAAGAACTGAGCGGCATCCGCCGTATCGACGGATCGCTCATCATCGCACGCAATGTCCTGCTCAACGACCTTTCCGGCCTGCGCACCCTGGAGGAGATCGCCGGATCGTTCATCGTCACCGACAACGCGAAGCTGACCGACCTGGCTGACCTCGTCGCGCTGCGGAGCGGCGGCGGCGAGCTCCGCGCACGGGACAATAGGCGGCTTATGAAGATCGGACTCCCGCTCCTTGAAAGCGCCGGTGCGCTCTGGCTGGAACGCAACCGGCTCCTCTCCGGGATAGCGCTGCCGGCACTGCACACCGTAACGGGATCATTTCTGGTCATCGACAACGATCAGTTGGTGACGCTGTCGGGACTCCCCCTCCTCAACACGCTGGGAGAACTCACCCTGCAGGACAACGACGGTCTGGTCGAGATATCATCGACGCCGCTGATCATCACCGCGCTGCCGCGACTGACGGTCCGGAACAACCGCGCGCTGCGATCGCTCGCCGGACTGGAGGCGCTTCTTATATCGGGAGACATCGGGCTGTACGACGATCCCGACATCACCGCCCTCACGGGACTTGAGGCGCTCCAGCAGATGAACGGCTCGCTGACCATCGAACGCTGCGGTATCCGTTCGCTCGTCGCGCTCAAACATCTTATTCAGATAAGCGGTTCTCTCATCCTGCGCGACAACGGCGAACTGGTACACCCGTATGGACCGCCGATGCTCAATTCGGTCGGCGGCTATATCGTGATCCATCGCAATCCCGCACTGGAGACGATCGGTTCCTTTCCCGCCATCCAGACCGCGGGCGGTCTTTCGATAATCGGCAACGCCGCACTGACCGATCTTGCCGGACTAACGACCCTTTACGCCCTCAACAACGCACTCGAGATAAAGCAGAACCCGGTGCTCCCGGATCTCGCCCCGCTCGCCAACCTCATGCATGTCGCGGGCCGTGTTTCGATACTCATGAACGATCTGCTGTCGGCGACCGACCAATTCCCCTCACTCACCGCTATCGGCGGCGATCTGGCCGTCGGTTACAATCCGCTGTTGGGGATGTTCGGTTTTTCGGCGCTCACCGGGCTGGGGGGGAACCTGTTCGTGGTGGATAATCCCGAACTGCCGCAGTGCGAAGCGGAACTGGTGCGCGACCGGCTGACCGAATGGTACGGCATCCCGCAGATAGAGGGGAACGACGTTACGGCGCAGTGTTCGCAGTAGGCGGCGAGAAGAGTTCGTCGTACAGATAAATCGCATCCCACACATCTTTGGTGACGGCGTTGGAGGTATAGGTCGCTCGGGTAACGGCGTCGACGGTATAGGGTTTAAATGCGTCGTACATCTCGCCGCAGGGCCAGCAGTTATCGCTGTACTTCGGATCGAGCGTTATCTGCGTGATGTCGATATCCTTGAACTGATCAAGGAACCATTGACCGATCATGTACCACCACGACTCGCGCTGTGACACGATCGCCACCGCGATGCTTTTCGCCTCGACGGTCATACCGGTGAGCGCCACGACCTGCCCGTCAAAGCCGTAGTTGCTGCCGGGAAAGGCATATCCTATGGTCTCACCTTCTCTTACTGCTATGAAATAGTCGACGCCGCTCGGTGTTTTGTCGGCGCAGAACGCGGTATCGTCTTCGGGGAAAAGCTCTTCAAGGGCGTTCTTTTCGGCCGTCGTAGGATCGGCAAGGGTACAGGCGACCGGGTCCTCTTCATCATCCTCCTCTTCGTCATCCGGGATAACCGCATCGTCAATGACGGCGGTATCGGTATCGGCGACCGCAGTATCGACAACATCGGTACCGGTGGCAAGATCCATATCAATGACCGTGTGGTCTACCGTCGGCTGGTCATCACGCCACTGTGGGGGCGGCTCGTCACACGCCGCGATGAACGATGCGATCAACAACAACAGGGCATATCTCGCCATCGGAGGCTCCTTCTCAACAACCTACTTTACCCTAGCAAATTATTCTGAAATTGCAACTGGAATTTACCAGCGGTACTCGAACGAGGCGATCGGGGCGGCGGGTGCATCGCGCAGTATCCGCAGTTCCTCTTCGTTCCGGGGCACCGCCGATCGCCCGCTCGAAAGGGCGGTCGCGACACCGGCCGGGTTGAACTGAAAACGCCAGCTGCTCTGTTCCCGCTTCTCGGCCTGCCGCAATCCTTTGTCGCGGTAGAGACCATACATGAGCGCGAAACCGCCGAGCGTTCCTATCGACGAGGCGAGATGGATGGTGTGCAACTGTTTGGTCTCTATCGTGGCAAGCAGCGCGATACCGGCGGTGGTAACACCTCCCGCGAGGATCCCGAGGTCGATGATGAAGGCGTCCATATTGGAAAAATCGAGTCCCCGGAACAGGTAGTAGCCGCCGACCGCGCCACCGACGGTCCCGATCAGCGAAACCCCGGCGTACACCCGGGCATCCGACGACTTGGCCGCTACCGCGATGGTGATCGGCAGATAGGTCCCCAGCGCGACGCTCGTCTGGATGAGCGATGCATCGCCTTCGGTGTAGTGGTCCCACGAATTGGCCGCATGGCCGAGGAACAGCCCTCCCACGCCGCCTGCCAGCATCATCGCCGGGATAACGCGGGTGACCGAATGGTCTTCGGCATACAGACCGCCGAATATCGTTGCCGCGAGCTCCACCATGGTAACATAGCCGAGGGTCGAACCGACCCCGAGCATGCGCGCCTCACCGCCGCTCAGCCCGCGACTGGATGCATACCAGAGCC
>Ga0074195_1001847_pt1 | contig 26864 bp, 25 predicted proteins | sample EPASupsiteHSE623_FD_64525 | JGI IMG/M metagenome (GOLD analysis project Ga0074195, IMG submission 64525) | Bioremediated contaminated groundwater from EPA Superfund site, New Mexico - Sample HSE6-23 | ecosystem: Environmental > Aquatic > Deep subsurface > Groundwater > Contaminated ... | reverse complement strand
GACCAAGATGGCGGCAAAAGCCGGTGAGAAAGCACCGGAGGATATCGTCATCGAGAAGGGTCCGACCAGTTTCAAGCCGGGCCCGATTGTCGGGGAACTCCAGCAGGCAGGCATACCCGCAGCAATCGAAGGCGGCAAAGTCAAGATAAGAGAGACCAAGACCGTTGTCAAGAAAGGCGCAGTCATTTCGCCCAAGCTTGCAGCAGTCCTGGCCAAGCTCGATATCAAGCCGATGGACGTTGGACTTGCCCTGCAGGTCGCGTACCATGAAGGCGGAATCTTTGAGCCCTCGGTCCTCGCGGTAGACGAAACCGTCATCCTCGCACAGATCCAGCTCGCGGCCACACAGGCGTTCAACCTGTCGGTCAACGAGTCGATCCCAACCAAAGACACGATGGAAGCCATCCTGACCAAGGCGGTCCGGGAAGCCCGCGGTCTTGCGGTTGAGGCAGCGATCTACGAGAAAGACGTTATCGATGCGATTATTGGTAAAGCGCATGCAGAAAGCCAGGCGATCAACGGCCTGGTTAAATAATAATTTGAAATTATTTGAGGTGAATTAAGATGGAGTATATCTATGCAGCACTTCTCCTGCACAAAGCAGGCAAGAAAGTCGATGAGAATGGCGTAAAGGCAGTCCTTACTGCCGCCGGTGTAGCAGTCAATGAATCCCGTGTCAAGGCACTCGTTGCAGCACTTGATGGCGTAAACATCGAAGAAGCAATCTCCAAGGCAGCAGTCGCCCAGGTTGCAGTCGCAGCAGCGCCAGCCGCAGCAGGCCACGCAGCAGCACCCGCCAAGGAAGAGCACAAGGAAGAGGACAAGAAAGCAGAGGAAGAGAGCGGTATGGCAGGGCTCGGTGCCCTGTTCGGCTAATCTCTTTTTTCTTATCTTTTCTGCTCATCTTACTTATCGTTCGTTTATATTATCTGGGATTTTTTGATCAGCTTCATCAAGCAGAGCGCAATTTTTAATTGTTAAAGCGGAAACCCGCACTAGGATATATTAAATCAATATTGTCCTAAAAACATTCTATAATATCAATTTTTCATATTTTATTCAATAACATTTATTATACATTAGGATCGATCTAAATTCTGGTAAATGGGGTGTAAAGATGAGCGCCAAGCTGATGCAAGTATATGAGAAAGCGAGTGGAGATTCTGAATTCGCGAAAGAACTGATGTTTAATGGCGTAGTCCCAGCTTGCGAGAAGGCTGGAATAAAGCTGAATAGGACTGAAATTAAGATCATAGGAGATGCATTAAGGGAGATTAGAGTGTATTTCCTAGAGAAACTCTACCTTGCTGCGCAGCCACAAAATGTTCAAGGAAATTTCAGTTGCGGACTCTGCTGGAGCAGAAAGTTAGAAGAAATAAAATGAGGTATACGTCGCAGTTTCCACTGCATTGCAAACTTATTTTATTTTTTATCTCATTGGAGGGCAGACAATCTAAAGATGGATAGAATCCGCTGATCGACGCGAGAACAATGATACCTCCTATTGTAGGCATTCTTAGCCTTGGACTATGGCCCTGTCTCAAATACTATTGCTCTGAAATAGCTGTTTCCTACTTGAAAAGTCTGTCAGACAAGAGCACTCAGATATTTTCTGACCTCGGTTTATTCTCGAACTTTCGCAATTCGCCCGACTTAGTAAGAATATCTATTTGTTCACAATTGAGTGCGTCTCTTTCGTGTGGTGGATTTTACTCTTACTCTAAGAATATCATCAAGGCGGTCTCCCTTTGAGAGAACAAATGTTGGTTTTGTGCCAAGACCTTCAGGTTGCGTTCAGCAGCGACAGTCATTGCCGATCCGACGCTTCTTTTATGGGACGAGACCTCGAAATACGGATGTAGTATAAATGCGATTTGGACCAAAAGTTCGATGGGATGTCACGTTGGTCTGTAATTTGGCCTGCAGGCACTGCCAAGTCGGAGATGCCAGACGAGCAGGTGTCGTGCATCCATCGAGAGAACTCGTGATGTCTGTTTCCACGAAACTGATTGAGGGGGGTGTTTCCCACATCGGTCTTTTAGGTGGAGAACCACTGCTTCATCCTTATATACTTGACTTGCTTCGTGTTTTTGCTGAGCACGGGATTCCGGTTACAATCAGCACGAATGGGTTTCGATTACCGGTAGGTCTAGTGCCGATAATGGCTGAATCATCTGGTTGGAGCATTATGATCAGCCTTGACGGTCCTGACGATGAGACGCATGAAAAGATTCGGGGACGTGGAACGTTCAAACGAACAATCAGGAATATTGAGCATTTGGTTTCGGCAGCCAAACGCAATCAGATTGTTGTCGGGATTGCCTGCACCCTTACATCATTCACAGTGTGGCGTATGAAGGAAATTTATGATCTTGCTAACCATCTCGGTGTGGACCTCATACAGTTCGGTGTAGTAAAGGCAGTCGGGAATGCTAAGATAAACTATGAAGAGTTGCAGGTCAAACCCGAAGCGTTAATTGCGGGCCTCGCTCAATTCATGTCCCAGACACCGTACTGCCGGGAATCTGAAGCCCCACAGGTTATATTCGATTTCATTAATAGACCAATAGCAGATGTATTTCCGAACCAAACCAACGGGTGGAATCTTCATACCCCCTCCACGGAATGTATTGGAGCAGATTCCACAGCCTTTGTTGACAGTACCGGATGTCTGTGGCCGTGCCCTCCTGTTCATGATGGCTTCCAGAATGGCAGTCTAAATTACTCGGGCTCTTTGGATAATTCATTGGTTGTAAACAATTTCGAGACGATATGGTACGGGGATTTATTTCAGCGCTTCCGTCAACTAAAAAATAAGAAAACACACATCACTAATGGAATACCCTGTAAAAATTGTATTCACGCAGATACGTGCAAACCATGTCCTTTACCTTACTGGAACGGAAGTTATGGGCATTACGATCTATGTGAGTACGCGCTTAATCATGAAAGATACGAGGTTGAAGTTCGCAGAGCACGATGACATATATTCTGTGAGGTCTCTCCTAGCTGTTCAAATGGTACTTCTGTTCGTTATATAGATGCTGGTAATCATAGTCTTTATGTGATTTATTGTCATCGAGAATGAGATGCAAAGATGTAATCGCAATTGAATGCATCATTTAAATTATGAGTTTTTTTCATCAGTTGGTATCGAAGTTGTTAGAGAAGAGAGCGGTATGGCTCGGTGCACTGTTCGGCCAATCTCTTTTTTTCTTTCTCTTGTTCGTTGATTAGTGTAGTTCTGTTTTCGATTTGATTTGTTCAGGATTTTTATCCGGTTCGTGTCTCCCGGGTTTCTGGAATAATGATGGAGCAGCGCTCGCTGCCGGAAGATTTTTTCGGATAAAACCGTGGGTTATAATTTTTTATTTTATTGACCGGCACAGTTGCACCGGTTTATCTGAAAAATATTTTCTGAATCATGCAGTGTTTGCGATGGCAGACCATAAGATTTGATAGGGAGGGGACAGTGCCTGTCCCCTCCCATGGCCCACCCCTGCGCTGAGTGATGGTGCCGAATAACCTGTTCTGGCGTTATCGTTACCGGGGGTCGCCCACGCGGCGGGGGCGGAGCCTCCGGGAGCGTCAATAGTTATCCGTCAAAGCATCGCAACAAATTCTTCAACGGTAAGCCCGCATAGGAAAATTGGTTTTCAGGCAGCACCGTTCACCCTGACCGATGAAAGCATGTACTCTTTCAGGTTCTGATACTTGGTGAAATTCTCATTATCCGTTACAAATCCAAAACTGTACAGGTAGTGTGGGGTAATAACCGATTTCTTTGAAAAGGCCGATGGATAGTATCGTGACCCTTTGTGCATGCGTACATCATACCTCGAAGTCACGGTATTTCCGTTCTTGAAAAACTGGTAATTTCCGATAAAATTGTAGGAAGACGCTGACAGGTCCGGATAATTATTTTTAAACTGCGCCCTGGTCCATTCTATCGTTGGATCAAGGAGCACCATTCCATTCTGGCCTTCAATGAAATCTGCCGTAAATGATACAAATTTTAATCTGCCATCGGCACTCGTAAACGTGGCAATCCGTCGTTCCTTTGTTAAAATATCCTCCTCATAAAAATTGAACGGGCCGATAATTTTTGTCTCCCTTTCGTAGCATACTAAAAAAACACCCGATTCATAGTCCAGGTAATTTTTGCAGAAATACGGAGTATATGTTGATGTTGTTATTGTCCATGCTGAGGGGTAATCGACGCTGAAATCGGCGTCGGAATAATGTTTGAAGGAAATCTTTGACAAATCGGTTGGATCTGCTTCGGGAGGTGCTATTGTTGTTACGGTAGTGAGTACTGCCGGGGAACGGTTCGCGGGAATTATCGGAGTGCTGTTGGTTGGAGGAACCGGTACGGGGGATGGCACCGCAATACGTTCAGGAGCCCCGGAGGTAACTACCGGAGTCACCGCTGTACTTTCGGGAGTGACCGGCTTTGTTGTGCAACCGGCAATACACAGAATCGCTACACAAAGAACCACGAGGCCCAGTCCGGATAAAACCTTTGTCATTCGTTTCACAGCATCATCCACAGGTCCATGAGCGGGAAAAATTTCGCCAGGTATGCCACATCCGGAATCCCCGTGACAAAATGGAGCCCGACAATCATCGCGAGAAATCCCATCTCTGCCCAGATAAAGAGACTCTTGCCGGCAAAATCTTTCTTGTACTGGTTGATCTCCCAGGCCGAACAGATCCCCTCGCACGTGGCGGCAATCCAGATCCCGAAATACAGGAGCGTGTGGTACTGGCTCCCGCCAATCCCGCTGAAGGCCACGAACAGGAACGCACAAAAAAACGCCAGCCCTTTGAGCGTGTCGCCATTGTAGAACTGTGCAAGCCCGACGCCAACAATGGAGAGCAGGGCAGAAAAGTACACCCTGCGGAGCCCGACAACATAGGTTACCGGCGCAAGGGTCGAAGGCGCATCCAGCTGGTTCTGGTCAAAAATTCTCTTGTGGCAGGCACGACAAAAATATTCATCGTACGTGACCATGGCATCACAATAGGGACAGTGTCTGCCGATCTGTTCCTTTTTGACGCTCATTAAAAAAGATCAAATATTCTACCATATAGAACTTCTGATATTATTCCGGAGATTTTTTGCAAAGATTTCGCTCATTCCTTTGCGGAGCGGAGCCGGTACCCGATCCAATCCCCGTGATCGCACCGGGGCTCGGGATTCTCCATCCGGGCAAAGACAAACTCGAAGGCTTCCTGGTCCACCCCGGGCCTGCCGGTCCGGGTGCAGAACTCCGAAAATGCCTCGTACATTTCATTGCAGGGAACATGGGCCTGGGCATCTCCCACCAGGACTTCTTCGTGGAAACTCCAGATGCTCTCGAACTCAAGTTCGTCTTCCATCAGGGGCTTGACAATCCCTTCATCGAGTGCCAGGGACGCGTCTTTTTCTTTCGAGCCCGCTTCGAGATCCTTGTAAAACTCTGCAACTACCGTGAGGCCCTGGCGGAGATCATTGAGATCCTGCTCAAGGGTTTTTATGGTCCGCTCTTTTTCCTTGCCGGGTTCGGGTTCCATCGCAGTTACTCTTTTGTTTATGTTTCCTCACGGATAAAATGCTCGAATATGCGGGCAGGCGGTCTTATGGTGAGTTTTTTCTCTAATCCCTGTGTTTTCCGGCGTACACGCACTGGCCGAACGAAACGCAGCCATCGCCCGGCGGGTACTCCGCGTTGATGACAGATTCGTACCCCGCTGAAACAATTTCGCTGCGGATCGTCTCCCGGATCGCGTGGTTGATCGCGACTCCCCCGCTTAATGCAATCTTCCGCAGGCCGTCGCGTTCCGCTGCCCGGACCGCGAGGGCTGCGATCCCCCGCGAAAGATTGTACTGGAACGATGCCGCTATGTCCCGCACGGCCCGGAGATCGCCCCGGGCTTCCTGCTGCCGGGCGAGTGCCGTTGCCATGAGCGAGCGGGTGGAGAGGATATCGCAGCCGGCCTGCGAATTGTAAACGAGCTCCCACGGCTCAGCACATCCGCCGTACGCGGCCGATTCGAGTTTCATGGCCGGTTCGCCATCGTACGTCTTCTCCCGGCAGATGCCGAGCAGGGCCGCAGCGGCATCGAGCACCCGGCCGGTGCTGCTCGTCTGCGTGACATTGAACCCCGAGGCCACCTGTTTCCGGATCACGCCGAGCTCGATGTCCGTCCATCCGCGTTCCGCGAGAAGAGCGAGGATCTTTTCGTCCGGCAAAATCCCGTACAGCATCCGCTCGGGAAATTTCGTGGCGAGATCCCCGCCGGGCATCGGCACCGGTTCGAGATGGGCCACGCGCTTGAGGTCCGGCACCTGCCCCGAGAAAATTTCCCCGCCCCAGACCGTGCCGTCATCGCCGTACCCGACCCCATCGATTGCGATCCCGATGCAGGGCTCCGTGGTTGTGGCCGCGATATGGGCCCGGTGGTGCTGGACCGGGATGAGTTCGAGTTCGTGCTCGGCCGCCAGCTCGCGGGCGAACCGGGTGGAGAGGAACTGCGGGTGGAGGTCGTGGGCGATCACTTCGAACTCTGCCCCGAGCACCCGCTGGAGGTTCCGCACCGTCTCCTGCAGGTACTCAAGCGTTGCCGGGTTCCGCACATTGCCCACATGAGGAGACGTGACAGCAAACCCGTTGCGGTAGATGGTCGCGTTCGCGTTCAGCTCCGGGCCGACTGCAAGGATGCAGCGCTTCCCGAGATCGATGGCGGTCCGCTTCGGGGCAATCCCCCGCGAGAGCCGGATGATGTACCCGTCCCGCATCACGGAGTCATCGCACCGGTTCACGATCGTCCGGTTGTGGGTCAGGAAGAAATCCACGTCCCGGTTGAGTTTTGCCATGGCCTGGTCAATTGCCGTGATCATCGGGTAGCCGGGCATGTTGGCGCTCGTCATGATGAGGAGCGGGTTTTTCAGGTACGAGAAGAGGAGATGATGGAGCCCGGTGTACGGCAGCATGCAGCCGATCGTGTGGATATTGCTGATCGCCGCGTGGGCGGTGGGATCGCGCTTGGTCAGGACCACGATCGGGTGGACCGGGCTGTTCAGCAGTTTACGATCCTGTGGCGAAATTTCTGCAATTTGATCGATATAATCCGGCCGCACCATGACCGCAAACGGCTGCTCGATCCGGCCGAGCCGGTGTTTCAGTTCGCCGGCCGAATTCTCGATGCACGCGAGATGGAACCCGCCGGCTCCCCGCACGGCCAGGATCTTTCCCGCGTCGAGCAGCTGTGCTGCTTCTTTCACCGGATCGCAGCAGTCCACCTTCCGGCCTTTTGTATCGAAGAGATCGATCTTCGGCCCGCAGTCGGCGCACGCGATCGTCTGGGCGTGGTGGCGCCGGGAGTGCGGGTCGTTGTATTCCTGTGCGCAGGCCGGGCACATCGGGAACTCGTCCATCGAGGTGCGTTCGCGGTCGTAGGGGATCTCGTTGATGATGCTGTACCGGGGGCCGCAGTTCACGCAGGACGTGGCCCAGTAGAGTTCGTACCGGCCGCCCCTTTGGAAAATATCTGCAATGCACTCATCGCAGCACGCGATATCGGGCGGGATCATGCCGCTGAACGAACCGGTGGCGCTCGGGAGGATGAAAAAACCGTCCGGGATTTTTGTTTCCGTATCAGAAACGGTAACCGAATCAATACGCGAGAGCGGGGGCCCCCGGGTCACTGCTGCCAAAAACTCTTCAAACCGCGTTCCCCGCGCAAAAATCTCCACTTCGCTGCCGAGATTTTTTACCGTCCCGGCAATGCCCAGCGTCGTTGCCTGTGCGTACACGAACGGGCGAAACCCGACACCCTGCACAATTCCGCGTACTGTGATCCTGCCCGTTTTTCGCATGAATGTCCGGAAAAACTTATTGAATCGTATGACGATATAATTATAGGGATTTTACCGTGCCGGGCCATATTCGAATTGTAAACGATCCAGTGGAACTCGTTCCGCTCCTCATGACGTTCAATGATCCCTCTTTTAAAAAGGTCTATGAACTGCTCAATAAATCATGGCTGACTGAAGATGAGATGAAGGCGCAGGTTGGCGGGGAGTCGGTGGAAGTCTGTCTCCAGCTCTTAAAGAAAGGCAACCTTGTCGAAGAGCAGTGGCGCATGCCAAAACCCGGCGCAAAACCGGAAAAAGAGTTCCGGGCAACCTACAATAAGTTCCGGGCAAACTTCCAGTGCAACCTTTCCGATCTCGCCGATATCATCTATATCTCGCTCTCCAATGACGAGAATCTCCGGGATGTCGTGGACAATATTGAAGGGGAACTGACCAAGGGCAACAGTTCGATCAATGAACTTTCCCGGAAATTCGGCGTGAGCCAGGTCTTTGTCAAGGGTATAGCAAAACGGATTCCCCAGATGGATGTCAAAGGGCAGGGACTGGTGCTGCTTGACACTGGGCGCTAAGGATCCCCTCTACTCTATTCTGCGCAGCAAACGAGAAGTCTCGCGCCTCCAGATTCTCGTGGAGATAGCCGAGCACCAGCCTGCCGTCCGGCAGCAGGAGATTGCCGAGAAGATGGGAGTCACCCCACAGGCAATCTCGGAATATATCCGCGAACTGGTGGACGAAGGCATGGTCTCGGCCATTGGCCGGGGCAATTACGAAGTTACGAAGTCCGGCATCGAGTGGGTGCTGGCAAACGCCGAGTCGCTGGAATCGTACGCCCGGCACATCCGGCGCGACATCATCCAGCAGGTCTCGGTCTGGGCTGCGATCGCGGCCGAGAACCTCTCCAAGGGTGACGAAGTCGGCGTGTACATGAAGGACGGTTTTCTCTACGCGGGAAAATCCCCGCTTGCGGCAACCGGCACGGTGGTTGCGGATGCAAAGAAGGGCCAGGATGTGGGTGTGGCCCGGCTCAACGGGATCATCGAGCACAAGGAGGGCATGATCCATGTCTGCAAGGTGCCCCGGATCCAGCACGGGGGCTCAAAGAAAGTCAAGCGGGCCGAGCTGCTCGCGATCACCGGCGCGGCCGGCATGGTTGCGGCAGTGGGGCTCGAAGCGTATATCGCGCTCGAAGCTGCGGGCCGGAAGCCCGACATGTTCTTTGGCGCCCGCGAGGGAGTCATCGAGGCGGCCTTCCACGGGATCGAGTGTGCGATCGTGATCGTTGACGAGGAGTTCACGGATTTCTTAAAACGGCTGGAGAGCGTGGAACTCGCGTACGTGATCCACGACCTGATTGCGCCATGAAGATCATTGTCCAGCTCCAGCGAAGCGGCAATTACAAGCTCCTCTTTTACGATGGCAAGAGTGTTCGCGGGACTGCATACGTTGAGATGATGGCAACGCCCCGGGGGCCACGGCCTACGAAGTACCGGGTGAAGTGGGGCGGCAGCAGGAAAGATTACACCCACACGCCGAGCAAGGAGCTCATCGCCCAGCTCCGCGAGTCGGATGTCCGGATGGTGAAGCGGGACCATCTCTTCGAGGAGTTTTTGGAAGCGTTCCAGGTCAAGGCCGGGACGGTCAACCTCTGCCGGATGTGCCTGCTGGACGAGCGCTACACGCCCATCGATGACGAGACGGCGATCACGTTTGGCAAGAACGAGAAGATCTGTCTTGACTGCGGGCGCCGGGAACTGCGCCGCGAGGTCTCGCATATCGGGCGGCTGGGCCGCGACGGGATTACGCACTTGGAAAAACTGCTTGCAAGTTACCGCAATCTTGACCGGGTCTTAGCCACGCTCTCGCCCGACAAGATCTCGATGGAGTCGGCGATCTTCGACAAGCTCGAAGCCCATCCCCCCATGACGACCGCTTCGATCGATGAGCTGCCCCTGCCCCGGATTTTTGTGGAAGCGAGCGGGGTGAAGCAGCTGATGCCGGCGCAGCACCTCGCCGTCGAGGCCGGGCTCCTTCGCGGAAAAGATCTGCTCGTTGTTGCGGCAACCGCGAGCGGCAAGACCTTCATCGGCGAGATGGCGGGGATCAAGAACTTCATGGAGGGCCGGGGCCGGACGCTCTTCTTAGTCCCGCTCGTGGCGCTGGCAAACCAGAAGTACGAGCGCTTCACCGAGCGGTACGCCAAGTTTGCAAAGTCCGGGCTCCTGACGGGAACGAGCCGGCTCAATCTCCCCGAGACCCGCAAAGTCGGGGACCGGAATCCCCAGGCGCCGATCATCATCGGGACGTACGAAGGCGTGGACAACATGATCCGCTGCGGCCAGAAGATGCAGAATATCGGCACCGTGGTGATCGACGAGGTCCAGATGCTGGAGGACAAGGAACGCGGCCACCGGCTCGACGGGATGATCGCGAGGCTCAAGTATCTCGCGCCGCAGGCCCAGTTCCTGTATCTCTCGGCCACCATCGGCTCACCCAAGATTCTTGCCAAAAAACTGAACTGCCAGCTCGTGCAGTACGCGGACCGCCCGGTGGGGCTGGAGCGGTACCTCCTCTTTACCGAGCGCAAGCAGAAGATCCCGATGATCAAGCAGATGACGACCGAGGAGTACAAGCGGACGTCTTCGAAAGGCTACCGGGGCCAGACGATCATCTTCACCAACGCCCGGGCCCGGTGCCACACGATCGCCGATGCGCTCGGCATCCGGGCGGCCGCGTACCATGCGGGCTTGAGCGCTGTGGAGCGCCGGGACGTGGAGTCCAAGTTCCTGACGGGAAAACTGATGGCCGTGGTCACGACCGCAGCGCTCGGGGCCGGCGTGGATTTCCCCGCCTCGCAGGTGATCTTCGATGCGCTCGCAATGGGGCGTGACTGGCTCTCGGTGCAGGAGTTCAACCAGATGGGAGGCCGGGCGGGACGCCCCGACTTCCATGATCTCGGCCGCGTGGTTATCCTGGCAGAGCCCGGCGGCAGTTATTCGCGGGAGAACCCGGGCACCGAAGAGGAGATCGCCATCAAGCTGCTCAAAGGCGAGATGGAGGAGGTTGCGCCGGTCCACGAGTTCGAGGCGAGCTCGGAGGAGTACGTGGCAAACGCGATCGCGTGCAATGGCGAGGAGGCGGACCTCAACCGCATCAACACGATGATGGTGGGGAGCATGGAGCCGGTGCTGCCGGACCTTATTGCGCACCAGCTGGTGGAGAAGCATGGCACGCGGCTCGTGATGACGCCGCTCGCACGCGTGATGGCGGAGCATTTCATCGGCATGGAGCGGCTGCTGGAGATCATCCGGCTGACGAAGTGCAACACCGAGCCGCTCGATATCATCGGGGAGCTGGAGTACGAGGATCTGCACCGGGACCAGCGGCCGGAGAAGAAGCGGGGGCCAGCGAGGCCGGGGGAGCGGCTTAGAGAGCCGGAGAAGCGGGGCCGGGAGTCCGTGAGGGGACAGTATCAGTCTGGCGTGTCTTCGGAGAAGCCGAAGCATGTGCAGTCGGAGGGGGCGAAGATGCATGTCGGGCATGAATTGCCGGGGAAGAAGCAGAAGGTCCGGAGGAAGAGGTAGGGGGGTTTGGGTAAAAATGAGTGACCCGAACCTTAAATTTTATTAAAACACTTTCACAACCCACACGATATAGGGTTATAATATCTTCTTTTGAATTAAAGATCAAATGTCATTGCAGTGCAAGTTATCAACATCGTGTGAAATAAATACTGATTTGAGAGAAGTTGCGACACTTATGCCAAAAGTAAAAATTGAAACATATGAACAACTAAACGGCGAAAAAATCCCAATGATAAAAGAAATTGGTGACGGGACGATAATCCAGAGGTTCGATAAAACTCCAATACCTAAAAGTGAAAATGATGTTGTATGTCCACATTTTCTTGAATTTAAGTGGGCGAATGGTTGTAACTTTAATTGTGCTTGGTGTTACTTGAATGGCACTTTTCGTTTTAGACCTGAAAAAAAGCAACCTTACCTTAAAAACAAACTTAAAATTATTGAGCATTTAGATGCTTTTTTTTCATCATCAAAAGGCTCAATTGAAGTATTAAATTCCGGCGAATTATCAGATTCTCTTGTCTATGAGGGTACTGATTTTTCATTAACAAAAGATATTATTCCAATTTTTAAGCAAGAATCAAAACACAAACTCTTGATTTTAACAAAAAATACTAACATTAAAGGAATCTTAAAATCGAAGGCGCAAGACGTTGTGATAATTTCATTCAGTGTAAATGCTTATCCAATATCAGAAAAATGGGAACATAACGCACCAAATTCAAAAGATAGAATCAATGCTGCAAAAAAATTATCTGAGTCCGGTTATAAAGTTCGATTAAGAATTGACCCAATGGTTCCAATCGAAGGGTGGAAAGAGAGTTACCTTGGATTAATTGATGATATCTTTTCCTCCTTCCTCCCCGACAGGATAACGATTGGTTCATTACGTGGATTGCAAAGTACAATCAATAATTCCAAAGATAAAAGTTGGATAGAATATTTGGATGATTCTTCGAATTGGGGAAAAAAAATTAGTTTTAATAAAAGATATGAGATGTATAAAACGATTGTTGAATATTTACACGAGAAATATAATTATTCTGATATAGGTTTATGCAAAGAAACAATTGGAATGTGGAAAAAATTAGAAATGGATTATCAAGAAATTCGTTGTAATTGCACGATTTAACCAAAAATGAGATGAATTCTATGGTAAAAACTAAAAAAACTGATGAGGAATTCTATCATGAAAATTTGCAGTCTTACATCGAAAATGGAAAAGCCCTTTCAATAATCGATCCTGATGTAGTGAATGAGTACGGAAATCATTCAGTGTTAAAACTTATTTGTATGCATTATTGGATTGGTTTTTTCTGTCCAATATGCTACAAGAATCTCAAAGAACCATACGGATATAACCTTGCGTACATTGACACAATGGCAGGAACAGGAGTAACCGCAAATAGAGATGGGAACAACCATTTTTGTGGTAGTTGTACCGGTGCGATAATAAGATCAAGCATTCTGAATAAACCATTTGATTTAATTATCGCGGTTGAATCTGATAGAATTCGAGCAGAAACGCTTTATAAACGGATTTCAAGTATTTTCTCAACGGGATCTACTATGGTATATTCCGATCCTCTTGAGAGTGTCGCTGAAACGATTGTTCAATTTATTAATTCACAGAAGAAAAAAATTGTATCTTATACTGTAATTGATCCGGAAGGGTTCGAAGGTTTAACTTGGGGTGCAATTTTTCCTTTATTGTCATGTAAAGGCGATGCGATGATTACATGGTTCGAAGATGGTGCTTGGAGAATTAAACAAGCAGCTATTCAAGAACATCGAACTGCCGAAGGACAGGCAAAAAAAATGGAAGAACTTCTTGGACCCGGATGGAAGACGGCCAATACTCCTAACGATTTGACTCAGATGTTTATTAGAAGAATTCAAAATATTCCGGGGAAAGAAGCAGTCGGTAAAGTTAAAATAAGTCAAGGTAATGGTTCCTCATATTATATGCTATTGTTCAGCAGATCAAAGAATGATCCGATTGTAAAAAATTGGGAGTCCGAAGTTACTAGAAGATTAAGTAGCGTCGATAAAGACAATCTTTCATTGTTGTTGGAGGTTGAATCCGGTCGGCAAAAAACATTATTTGGATTTAAATGAACCAATTTTTGATAATTTCTAAGATTATGCCAATAATTTGTGGTCCATGAGATACTGCTGGAATGATTATCGGAACTAAATGTTCTAAGATAATTGCTGCGGTGAGACTTGCAATAAGATCTTTTGAAATATCACTTCCGAATTCTGTTAATTTTTCATTGATTTTTGGTTGAATTTGATCTAATGACTCAATATTGTCAATCATTTTTCTTTTTTCTTCGTCAGAAATTTTTAATTTTTGAATTGATTTGATGAGTGTTTGTTTATCTTTAGTAATTTTTTGAATTATCTTCTCTAAACTTTTTGTATCCCCTGTATTGATGCATTGTTCTAAGTGATTTTGTAATTGTTTTAATTGACAAACATATTTTTCAGGTATTCGATCATAGATTTTTTCGAGTTCATCGAATCTTGCATTAAGAGAATTAAATATAGTTCCAATTTTTTCATGAATGGATTGAATTTTAACATCAGTAGAATCAAGTCGCCTGTATATATTTTCCTCTAATTTGGAGAATCTATTTTGATTCTCACAATTATTTTTAATAACAATTTCCTTCAACGATCGAATATCGTTAGAATATAATTGATTTCTAAGATTTAGCTCTCTTTTATCAGAATAACGGTAGATGAGGGTCGCGATATTTCCTGTAAGTGGCTGACATCGCGACATTGCCTTACGCCAAGCTTCTGGATCATTTCCAGAATTTATGGCGTCATGAAACACCTCACAAATCTCTATTCCCGCCCTTTCATTATACTTAGAAAATATTTTGCATGCTGATTTTACGGAATTTTTAGCATCAGGATAATTTTTTTCGACAAGACAAAGATAAACAGCTCGAATGATAGAGATATATGCGTCAAATCGCTCTTTTAGTAAAGCGCTTGGTGTTGAATCCCGAATCCCTTCAAGTGTTTTGATTGCATTTTTGAGCTCCTGCTCTTCATAAATACTTGATTGAAGAGCTTTTTCTACATGACATTCGAAGAGCGCGTAACCAAAATATTCCTCCATAAAGTCAGATTTATGACGATTCACCTTTTCACGTTCTTTCCATCTTTGGACAAATTCACAAAATTTATTCTCTCCATTTCGAGTCCTACAGAATTCATCCATAAATTTGTAATATTCATCATTACTTAGGTTGAAAGCTTCAAAATATTCGTGAGCAGCTTCCCCGAGTCGAACTGGTTTACCATATTCATAAATTGTAGCTTTTAATTCATGGAGTCTAGCTTGAACAGTTTGTTTTAGAAAAATTTTATGCGATCCAAATTCAAAAATCGCTTTGGAAATAAGTGCTGTCCCATGATCCAGATATTTCGTATCACCCGTATCAAAATATCCCATTATTGAGGCATTTATCGCTTTAATCATGGCAATGGAATAATCGAACCCATTATTATTTTTTTCAAAGATTTCAATAGATTTCTCAAATAAATTAAGACTAATTTCTCTATTAAAATCTACATTAATTCCAATTATTCCAAGATCGGCTCTGAATGTCCCCTCATTCATAAGAGCAGTACCGAGTTGTAGCGGTGGCAATGAATAATTTTGTTGAAACTGTTTAATGAGATCAATAGCAGCATTATAATTATCTTCAGATTTTATTCCTTGATCAGCAAGAGCTTTTTTGGTGTTTGCTTCACCCAGCAATGTTGATGCATAGTCCAAAGAGGATATTGGGAAAATTTGACGAGATTTTTTAAATAATTTCAATGCTTGATTTAAATTTTCTTCATCATTTTCGCCGAATACCACAAGATCCGTTCTTGCCATTGCTTCGCATCTTAAAGAAATTGCGAAATCTATTGAATTTTTTCTAAAAATTTTTCGTGCTTCTTGAAACATTTCAATGGCTTTTTCCTGGTGCTCTTTTGTATTGTCAACGATCTTGGCAAGCTTCGATCTTGCACATCCTTCGTTCACTAATGATTTTGCATAAAATATGGAATTTGAATGAACAATTGTACGGATTTTTTTGAATAAATCGATCGATGCATTTAGATTTTTTTCTGTTTCTACCCCATTATCTGCTAGAAAATTCCTCGCATCCGTTTCAGTAAAAAGGATATGACAATATTCAGTATTCGATTCTGGAAGTATTGTATGGATTATTTCAACATAGGAAAGTGCCTTAAGGCAATTATCTTCAGGATTGATGCCTTGCTTTGCAAGTTCAATTCTAGCGTCAGCTTCATTGGATAATGAACCAAGATAAGGTTCACTATTTTGTGGAAAAACATTTCTTGTTTTTTCATATAGTCCGATCGCTAGTTTAAGATTTTTCTCACTTTCAATATCTTTTCCTGCGAGATGCATCCTCGCATTAGCTTCATTTATCCACGAGCCTGCATGATTTGGATTAGATTCGGGTGACATTTTCTGAATTTGTTCACATAATCGAATGGATTCTAGTATGTTTTTATTTTCCTCGATGCCTAGCTGAGCAAGTTTAAAAAGAGCGGTTGCCGTTGAGTTTAAAGTCAAACAATCTGGGACTCCGTGTTTACTTTGAATAGAATTTGTACAAAAATAGAAGAAACGAGCGAGCGATGCATTTTTACTAACATCGATATCAGCCATCATCTTTTCATTAGCGAAATCCCCGGCCAATCGAAGGTAGTCGAATAATTCCAGAAATTGTTCAAAAGAATGTAAAGAAATTAATTGAGAAATTTCGAAAACTTCGTCAAAAGATAGAGAAATGATTTCCTTGGGAGACAATGAAAGAATTAAATCTGCAAATTTATTAGTGTCATTACAATCTGAAACTGATTGTAGTTTCGTTATAATTTTGGAGTTTTCCACAAGATAATGTAGCACATTCCAATTATTAGATTTTTATTAGGCGATTCCTCATTATGAGCCACCAATTAAAACCATACCCCCTCTTGCGCCACCAGTCCCCCGAGGGGGACGGGGCGCATTATGATTGGACGAAGTCGGTAGCAGGGAATACGTCGTCATCGCAATACGGGGGATGCCACAGTGGCGGGGGCGGAGGTGGAACCGAAGCCCCCAAGAACGTCTGATATGTTGTCTCCAGGGTGGCCTTAAAAAAATTGAAACAAAAAATTACTGGTGGCTTAAATTAAGCAATCACCTTTTATTAAATTGTTTTGTTTTGAAATTAACCAAAATCAGATAAGAGTGGTATTGATTTTTAAATAATTCTAGTTCCAAATTTTTTCGTTATACTATTCATAACTATAAAAGGAAAGAACAATTAGTCAAAAGACCAAATCAGAATTATTAGATGTACACTATTGATGCACTTATTAGAGATATAGAAGGACATAAAATCGCATTTTTTTTAGGAGCTGGTGCATCAAGATGTTCTGCAATGTCGGAAGAACATCAACTTCCTGACGGTCCTGAAATGAAAAAAACATTGTACGAACATCGTTATAAAACAAAAAATGGAGTTGAAATTAATTACGAACAAAAGTTTAAAGAAGAATTTAAAATTAAAGCTGATTATGTCAGACCTGAACTAGTATGGGAGCATTGTCTTGCTAAAGAGGGTTTTAGATTAACCTGGCATTTTCCAATTATTGAAAAAATGTTTGGAAAGAAAAAATACATACCTTTATCCTATAAACTGATTGCATGGCTTCATTTAACAAAAGAAAAGAGAATTAATCAAATTATCACAACAAATTTTGATGAAAAAATTGAAGATGCATACAAATTATTACAACAGCGAAATTTATACTCGACAATAAACATTTTTACAGCTGCACTTGAAGAAGATTTTGTTCATTTTTTCGATACATCAGATGAAACTAGGACAATATTCAAACTACATGGAACTCTTTCAAAACCATATTCTATACTTTCAAGTGCTCAAGAAATGGATAAAGAATTGGGTAAAGAAAAATTTGAAGCATTAAAACATATTTTCATGAATAATGATACAATAATTTTTGTTGGATATGCCTGTAATGATAACGATGTCTATAATTCGCTATTAAAAATTAGTGAAAATGAAAAAAAACCAAAAATTATTTGGGTTAAACGTAGCGGAATTGATGAAAATAGTAACATTTACAAATTATTGAAGGCATTTAACTCAGAAACAAATCCAGAAGAAAGTCTCTATTTATGCGACAGTTATAAATTTTTTTTAGAATTTTTTAATCATTTTATTGACCGGGAAAAGATTAATCTATCGTTGATCAAAGAGCAAGCTGAATTCATATTGGAAAATATCATTCAAGAGCATGAACCTCCCTTGATATTCCATAAAGATCCCATCGCAGACATAGTATATGGAAAAATCAGATTTCCTGAAGAATATACTGAAAATATATTTAAAATTCTCAATTCCTGCGATATGCAAAGACTTCGAGATATCAAGCAATTATCTTTTGCGCAATACAAGTATCCATGTGCAACACATACGAGGTTCGCGCATTCTTTGGGTGTTGCTTTTTTAGTATCTCAGGTTTTTACAACAAACCCAAATTTTGCGGATGTGAATAAAAGTGATGCAAAAAATACGATCTATGCTGCTTTGTTGCATGACGTTGGACATGGACCCCTCGGGCATGTGCAAGACAAATTTTATGATCGAAGAGGAAAATCAAATGAACATGAAGAATTTACAGCAAAATTCATCGATGAAGGTTTAATTGATCTACATGGAGTACTAAAAGATATTGATCTAAACATCAATTTTATTAAAAATCTGATTGGCAATAAATCTGAAAAAGGTCATAAAAAGAAAAAAAAGGATTCAAATTTATTTTTATCTTGGCTAATAACAGATTATGCATTAGATCTCGATCGCATAGACTTTCTAATGCGAGATCTTGTCATGACAAGTCATAGTACAATCTGTAAATCACCATACTATAAGCAACAACAAATTTCTGATACGGATAAAAAATCCGACCAAGAGAGATTGTCTCCGAATGAAGTTATTAATGAATTTATTTCATGTCTGAATATTGCGACATTTGATGAATTCGCTGATGAGCTTAAACTAAAATTTTCTCCCGACACGAGAATATTGTATTTAGATAATAAAGGAAAATGCAATCTGGAAGAACTTTTATCGTATCTTCTAAATTTATATGTTGAGATGTACACGGATGTTTATTACAATGACCGCATTGCAAGTGCTGAAGCAATGATGGCAAAAGCATTGAACATTGCTTACGATATGGGTGATATCGATCGATCAAGTTTGTATACATTCACCGATTCAGAAATGTTTTCTTACTTAGAAAAATTAGAGAATGATTTAATCCGGGAACTTGTCTATTCAGTAAAATATCGAAAATTTTTTAGAAGCATCGTTGAATTTAAATTAAATTTTCCAAAAGAATTGAATGCTATGAAAATTGAAGAAAAAATAAGAGAAGAATTTAAAATTAAACCGAATGATTTCAACAATTTGGTAATTGTAAACATTCCCAGAAGAAAAGAAATTAGACACTTATACATAAAAAAAGAAAATAAGGTGATTCTATATCCGAAAATTGATGATTATAAATCGAAATTTGATACGATTAAAGGCAAAATTTTCGTCAATCCTAATAATAATCTGTTTTTAGATCTTGAAAGCAAAGAAAAAATTTTAGATATATTGAAGAAATTGAGTATGGAGCCTAACATTGTTAGAATCAGTAAACAACCAATACAAAATACTGAATATAAACTACTCGACGAATTTTTAAAATTTTAAATATCCTAATTCGAATTTTGGTAAATTTTCCCGCTCTGTCACTTACCCGAATATCTTAATATTGTCTCAACTGGCCCCTCGATATCATCTGGGAGCTGGTGTGCGAGGAATGTGCACCAGGACCGGCGGCCGGAGAGGCGGAAGGGGTTGGTTCTGGAATCCTCCGGCTCTTTCCGGTACCTGCCCGGTCCGGTGCCCGTCCCTGTACCGCTCAATCGTCAAACGGCCTGCGATGACCGGTTCAGGGCTGGGCCATTACGCGGAGAGCCGGCCAGCCCCCGGGTTACGGAGGGGTGGGGCCCGGGTCTTCCGGTACCGGAGTGGCCGGAGCCCTTTCGAGAATTGCTCACTCTCCCAAAAGGTCCGGTAAGTAAATTTCCCCGAGCCCCAAAGACGCTGGCACAGGCCTGATATGGATATTGCATTTATTCAGGAGATATTCCTTTAAAAAAACCAAAACTCAATTGGAGAAAATTGATACGAAAGTTATTCTGGTTTCCCGTAGATCGTATACTTACTATACCGGGTCTCAATCCGGGGATAACGATGACCGAACAGGACACTGCAATTGCCAGGAAATGGATAAAACAGGCACTGCATGATCTGGAAATGGCGGAGAAAAATATCGGCATCGAAGGGTATGACGTTGCGGCTTTTCTTTCGCATCAGTCCGTAGAAAAACTTCTCAAAGGCCTTATCGCTTATACCGGTCGGCCTGTTCCGAAATCCCATTTTATCGATGAACTGGGAAGGAGCCTCCATCTTCCGGATGAAATCCTCGAATGCATCATGGATCTTTCCGCAGATTACCAGTTCTCACGGTACCCGGATATCAGCGATTGCATCCCTTTTGAACAGTACGATGCAACTCTGGCACAGCAGCGTATTGCAAGCGCGAAAAAGATCTTCGGCCATGTATCCGATCGTACTAAGAAAATTATGGAGGATGCTCAATGAAAGAGGACCGGTACCTTAAACAGTTTTACCGCGACGTCCTGCCATCGCTCGTGCGGATATTCTCCCCGGTAAAAGTCAAGGTCTTTGGATCCCGGGTGAAAGGCACCGCCACAGACGATTCTGATATTGATGTTATTATCGTCGCGGAATCCTTCCGGGAAATCCCGTTCGTAAACCGTATGGCGATGGTGATGAAATCTGTACGATTTCCAAAACATGTGGACTATCTCTGTTATACTCCTGATGAATATGAACGACTGAAAGACCGGTCAAGTATTCTCAAAGACGCTGAGTCCTACGCAGTAGAAGTCATGTTGTGAAATTCTATTCCTGACACATTTTTAACGTATTGTAGTCTGGAGCTGCATGGCTAAGATCATTCTCCTAAAATTTACGGTCCATGCCCGGTCCGGTGCCCGTTCCTGTTCCGGCCAATAGTCAAACGGCATGCGATGACCGGCTCAAGGCTGGGCCGTTACGCGAGAGCCGGCCAGCCCCCGGGTTCCGGAGGGTGAGGCCCGGGCCCGGAAAATATAAGCAGACCCTGCCCGGAAATTTTCAATCGACCCCTCAGCCCCTGCCTGAAAGACGCGTACCGATCAATCAAACCTTGCCCGGAAAATTTCAACCAGACTTTGATTGAGAAATTTTGAGCAGACCTTGCCTGAAAAAAATGAACCAGACCTTAATTGAAATATGCATTCATTGGTCCCTCTGCGACGTGGGGCGTGTGGGAAAAATGCATCAGACCCTGCGTGAAAAATTTCAACCGGACTTTGATTGAAAAATTCCGGGCAGACTTTGGTTGAAAAAAATAAATCAGACTTTGCCCGGAAAATTTCAATCAACCCCTCAGCCCCTGTTTGCAAGTCGCGAACCGATCAATCAAACCTTGCCGGGAAAATTCCAGGCGAACTCTGTTGCAAAATTTTCTCCCGGATTTTTTCAAAAATTATTTTACCCGGCTCTCGCTCAAAAAATTTTCAAACAATCGCTCCGGAACAAAAAAATCTCAATAAATCCTATCAGTTCACCCCTCCCAAAACCACCCTTTTTTCAGAGTTCACTACCTTTCCCATCCGGGCACGTATCGCCCTCCGTTCCCCAAAAATTCCAAAAAAAAGCCCAAAACGGGCTCCGTTTGGATGAAGATCACCCCCTGTTCGATCGAAAACTCCTGGATATTTCGCACGAACAGGGGGTCGGAAATGATCGTGAAATTAACCTCGGTGTCCGACGTGAGGGGGCTTGTTTCCGATCCTCAAAACAAGGGGTTTTTGCCTGCCGGACGTGCTATCTATCCAGCCAAAAAAGGGGGCTGCTGTAAGCCCGCTATTTCGACAGGTTTTATTCTGACCAAAACGCGTATTTTCCAAAAATAACGGATTATAAGACTATTTTCCACAGAAGTTGACACTCTTCCCTGAGAACCGGAATTGACCTTTGTCCTTTTGCCAAAAGGAGCCTTTTACGGGCTTATTTGGGATACGCTCTGCCTTTACCCGCATACTATCTCTTGGAGTTCGTCTTCAGAGCACCCGGCCAAACGAGGCGTCACCATTGTCTCAGGAACCGATCTCACCGGCATGGTCTGGTTATTCCCGGTAATTGCCGGAGAAATCTCCCCGGGAACCGGTGTTGGTATCACGGTATCACGCTATTGATTCCGACCTCCTTTTCGTAGGATTACTCCAATGGTGAGGAATGTAAGAATGATCGATACCATATCAAATCCGGGTGCCGGCTGTGTTGATGGTGATGGAAGGGAGGGGCTTCCGGTAGCGGTAATATTTTCTGCCGGATTAATCGGCTTCTCTGAGAATGTTATCGGTTTGGTCGCTTGCCGAAGCCCCTCAATTCTGTACAGACCGAGCTCTCTTTTTCCTTCCCGTATCTCTTCAATAAGAAATTGTCCATCGGAAAAACCGTGGATATACCGGTTATACTCATAATCCCCATTGGTATTCTGGTTATTCCGTGACGAAGGAAATTCCCTTGTTGTGCCGGTCAGGACATCAAATATTTTTGAATCGCAGGTGCGTTTGTTGGCAGACTTTTCGTAGGGGGAACATTCGGTAAATACTACGTAATCACCTGCAAAAAACGGATTATACTGGTTCATTGTCGTTGTCGGAATTGTCCGGGTTTTTCTATCGGATATAGTGTAAATATGGATCTGTGAAAGGGGCAAAGGAACGCTGAGGGGGTCGTGAGAATCAGTCCATGCAATATATTTTTCTGAAAGTACTGTTTGCATCTGTAGACCCGGATCGGAACAGACAACCGTATCAGCACCTGTCGCGAGATCGTGAAGATAAATGTCGGTTTCCCTGCCATCCCTTTTTTCGCTATGAGAATACCAGACGACACGGTCACCATTCATTGCTAATCCGCCTTTTGCAGACGCAGATTCATTGACGGGAATAACAACGTTTGTCGTGAGGTTTAACAGAAAGATATCTGAATCGCCATAGGTTGCAGGTGAGAATCCCTGAAACCAGACAACACGATCACCCTGGACAGACGGCATCCATCTGGCGGTTTCCTTGACGTCGTTACGGGAATAAATCTTGTCCGTGCCCTTTGTTGCAGCATCAGGGATTGTCCGTTCTTCACGGGTACTGATGTTATACAAGTGAAGTATGCCGGAATATTGGTTCCACACGATAGTATCGTCCGATATCGTTTGCCAATTAATCCATTTTCCATCGGAAGCGGTTTCTGTCGCTATTGACCGGGTGGAATTATCCCTGAGTGAATAGAGGAAGAGTCCCCCGGACAACCCGTCCGTCATGCTTTGGTCGTATACATTCCTCCAGATGATGTGATCCCCGGAAAAATCGAAATCATATGATTGTTCAGTAATATTCTCTGATATGATAGGCCTGATCAGGGTTGCGTTCAAGCGTTCCCCATCGATTGCGGATGATAGGGGAATAAGGAATACCATCGCCAGCAGACAGGCAGATATCGCCCACCCCCATGGGGGGTGTTTATAATTATTTGTCAAATTATTACCTCAGGAATAAGGGTGTACAAATCGGAAATGCCAGTGAGCACTTGGATTGGGTTTTTGTTTCCGTGTCTGGTGACAGCGGCCAAATCCATTTTTTTTGATAGAGTTTTTCCTTAATTTCATACGGCATATCTACGAGGAATTCGGGATGAATTTGCTCGAAATACTCCCCTGCAGTAATATCCTTGCCCCATAATTCATTGATTTTATCAACCTGTTCCTGTGTGGCAGAAGCTCGAATGATCTTGCCTGCCATATTCTTTTCAGCACTCACCATCGGTACCGTTACCATTGCTGCAAGCAACAGTGCGAGCAGAATGATGCCAGTGTTACGTTGTGTCATTTTTTTCTCCTTCTTTCCTTTTTCAACCCCGTTTGTGTAGTATTACAACAATGCCGATGCAGAAGATTGCCAGAATAGCAAGCCATGATGGGACCGGTGAAAAATTCGTTGTCGGTTGCCGAGCCGGAAATGTGTCCGATGGAGTGATGTTCAGTATTGCGGGTGCAGGCTCATCGATAATGGTTGCATTGCCCCATTTGTTGAAGAAATAAACCGAATCGGTAGTGCCTGCCACAAAATACGTACCATCGTCAGCAATCGATACATGGGTTACCGATTGGGGGGTTTCTAAATGCCAAAGCAACTTGCCGGACTTATTAAAAACATACATCCCATCTGCAGCACCCGCAATGATTACATTGCCATCATCAGAAATCCCGACACTGCGGATTTCCGGGGAATATTCGTATTTCCAGAGAAGCGTCCCGGTCCTGTTGAATAAACGGAGATAATATTGCGTGCCCGCTACCGTATATTCCCCTCCTTTTGATACCGCAACGCTGGTAATATCCGGGCCGCTGTTCAGCTGCCACATCATTGTTCCGTTGCGGGTGAATGACGAGAGCTCGGAGCCGGCTGCGTTTACGATAGTCCCGGCATCCGAAGATATCCCGATACCGGAAATACTGTGCCTTGTTGAATAATTCCAGGCAATTGTCCCGCCTTTTTCAAACGCATCTATTCTGTTAGCCGGAGTCTGAGATCCGGCTACATGGATTTTTTCCATAACAGTTCCCCCGGCTACTGCATACGAACCATCGTCAGCCACAGCAAGGACCCATGTTCTTCCCTGAGATTCATTCTGTCCGATAATGGTACCATTCCGGTCAAATGAATACAACCTCGGGCTTCCGGACGCATAGATCGAATTCCCGTCATCCGATAACGCAATACGTTCCATTGTATAATCATCTGCATAATTCCAGAGAATACTCCCGGTCCGGTTGAAAAAAAGAATTTCACCTTCTGCGTAAAATGACGGTGCATCAGGATTGAGAAAAACCGCACCGACGTAATCCCCGCTGCCGGAGATCGCGATTGACCTGACCATTTTTCCCTCTCTCCTGAATGTCCAGAGAGTCTTTCCGGTCTGATCATACATCCGGAGAATTCCTGCATCGGAACCTGAAACAATATACTTCCCATCCCCGGAACATTGGACAAGTACATCCCGGTTTCCCCCGGTCTCACTGGACCAGATGGGGGTAGTGAGCTGGACTGAATCTGATATCACACCGTGAACTGGAATAATAAAAAACGCTGAAAAAACTAAAAAAAATACAAAATGGCTTAATTGGCTATTTTTCTTCACTTTAATGCACTTCCATCTAACCAATGTGTTCATTTTTTTTATTGTCCATATAAGCTATTCAACAGAAATCATTAAAAAAATGAGTGGGAGGATTTCATCGCACATAAATAAAATTATTGTATGTGAATCCCGGGCTTACATATTCCCAATAGATAGATCCATATGAGGCAGGATCGTAGAATAAGAGATACCGGTTCCCACCCTCAGCCATCCAGCCATTGCACGCTCTTGCGTGCGCTGTCGGTTGAACTCTTCCGATTTTTAATGGAATGCGGTAATATTCAATCTCATTGCGAGCCGCATCCCATGTGGCATCTTCGGAGGGACTATACGAGTTGCCCTTGCCCAATCCTCCGTCATCTACTGAAGGTCGGTAATACGCTAATTCCTTATTGATAGTAGTTCCAGAAGGTGTTGGAGGATTCGTCGAATAATCATAAGCTTGCATCATATCAGCAATATGGTACTGACTCCAAGGAGGGGTCATATACTTTGAAGAGATTATTTGTCCTGTTGCAACTCCACACCAATCGCTATAATATTGGGTGTAATGTGTCAGACCGGAAATGATTCGTATCCCGTCGTCGAGGAGTAGTGTTTTGGATTGGACGCTACTTGTTTTGGCTTTGGTAACACTCTGAGTTAATTGCGAAACACCCATTTCCGAATAATTCTGCAGGAGTTCCGGATTTTCGGAGAGCAAATTATTTTTCAATTCTTCATTCACAGCACTTTGCTGTTCCCAAATCGCTATGTTTTGTTTCTTAACTTCAACCGGGATTTGATTGTAATACGAAGATACCTGAGTCTCCATCTCTTTCTCCGATCCGTCTCTCGAATCGATGATTATATTTTTCGAATTCCCGTTTTTTCGTTTTTCAAAGTAATCATCGAACCGAGAACAGGAAAATCAAAACTCACGGTTTTCTCAGAGATGATCTGATACCCGGGATATTTTTCTTTTGTAACTTTCTGGGAAAACTTCTGCAGTTTTTCAAAAGTATCCGGTTCATTGATAGAGCCAATTGCAATCACGGAGCCCCCAAGAACCCTACTTGCAGCTGCATATATCTCCCCAACCCTTTCACCTTTTTTTCCACTGAAAACAGGTAAAAAAGACGCTCCCCATTAACGTCATAAATTTCATGAGGTATCGGGTTGATCGTTGCACCAACCCAGTTAGAATCCAGTGCACCGGACTGGATCATGCTCAACATTGTAATCGTAGCCTGCTCTCGTGCAAGCCCTACGGGGATGTAATTTGATTCGATGAGCTCTTTGTCATTTGACAGACTCTGGAGATTATCCGTCGCGCTCACCATCGGTACCATCGCCATCGCTGCCAGCAACAGTGCGAGCAGGATGATGCCAGTGTTATGTAGGTTCATTCGTTTTCATCTCCTTTGCGTTTTTCAACCCCGTTTGTGTATTATTACAACAATGCCGATGCAGAAGATTGCCAGAATAGCAAGCCATAACGGGACCGGGGAAAAATTCGTTGTCGGTTGTTGAGCCGGAAATGCGTACAATGGTGTGAGATCCAGTGTTGTGGTGCAGGCTCGTCGGCAATCGTAGGATCACCCTGGATGTTCCGGAGTTTCGTTGATTTTTTTGATCAAATCATCCGGTGCTTTTGCAGTATAAGGTGAATCAACGCGGACGACTTCACCATTGAAACTTACAAAAACGATTATCCTTTCAGGAGTACCGTTTTGCACTTTAATGGTCACTGCGTACATATCTCTTGGGTTTGTTTCCCCCGACGTGATTGACGCGAGACTAACATCGACTACGTTGAACTTGTGATTTTGTATCAGGTTGTGTGTCCGGCTGTCATTCACAGCGATGGATACAGCATCATGCTCGCTGATCTTTTCTTCTCCTAAGCATCCACTTGTAAAAATCACGAAAGAAAAGCAAATGGCCAGAATTATCGAACCCCAAAAAAAAGGATTTTTTTTCTTCACCCAATTC
>Ga0074195_1001846_pt1 | contig 26872 bp, 21 predicted proteins | sample EPASupsiteHSE623_FD_64525 | JGI IMG/M metagenome (GOLD analysis project Ga0074195, IMG submission 64525) | Bioremediated contaminated groundwater from EPA Superfund site, New Mexico - Sample HSE6-23 | ecosystem: Environmental > Aquatic > Deep subsurface > Groundwater > Contaminated ... | reverse complement strand
CGTTCTCTTTAATATCTTCATAGCGCACGACACCCGCCACTTCCGTCAAAATAGGCGACGTGTACGGATCCCAACGCGCAAAAATAACGCTTTTAGCAACCTCACCGCCTTCAGGGATCGAGATAACCGTACCCTGAGGTAAAGCATAATGTTCCAATTCACGGCCCTGAGCGTCGTTGATGCTGATCGCGCCGTTTCTGTTCAATACGATAAAATCCTTATTCTTTTGAACGATCCTCAAAGAATGATATTTTAAAAATCCCTTATTCTTGGATTTAATAAATGACTGCTCAACGATTCTTGACGCGGTTCCACCGATGTGGAATGTTCTCATGGTCAGCTGCGTGCCCGGCTCGCCGATACTCTGCGCGGCGATAATACCGACCGCGGTCCCTTTTTCAACCAGGCCGTCACGAGCCAAATCTTTACCATAACACTTGGCGCAAATGCCGCGGTCCGATTCGCAGGTTAAAACACTGCGGATACGGATCTTTTCAATACCCATATGTTCAAGAATTTCAGCCTTTTCTTCCGTGATGAGTTCACCGGAGGCCACGACTGTTTCATCTGTAATGACATCTACGATATTATCCAAAGTCACGCGGCCAACGACCCTTTCTTTCAAAGAGACAACCACTTCATCGCCTTCGACAATCGAAGAAAGAGAAATTCCGTTTAAGGTCCCGCAATCATCTTCTGTGATTATGACTTCCTGCGCGACGTCGACAAGACGACGTGTCAAATAACCGGCATCAGCAGTTTTCAACGCTGTATCCGCTAAACCTTTTCTGGCGCCGTGAGTCGAAATAAAATATTCCAACACTGTCAACCCTTCGCGGAAACTCGCGGTAATTGGATTTTCAATGATCTCGCCCGAAGGTTTGGCCATCAGCCCTCTCATACCAGCAAGCTGACGGACCTGTAAACGCGAACCACGCGCCCCTGAGTCTGCCATCATGAAAATAGGATTGAACGAATCCATTTTCTTAAAAACAAGATCTGAAACCTTGTCGGTTGTATGCGTCCAGATATCGATGATCTTGTTATAACGTTCACCGTCGGTAATAACACCTTTACGGTATTGATCGTCAACTTTTGCCACTTCCTGTTTGGCTTCGGCGATACACTCTTTTTTCTCCTCGGGGATTTCCAAATCATCGATAGCGATGGAAATACCGCCAAGCGTGGCATATTCAAACCCAAGCTCTTTTAAGCTGTCCAAAAGCTTGATCGTCGTATCATGGCCAAAACGTTTATAGCAGGAGGTCACAATCTGACCCACGTTTTTCTTGTTCAATTCCAAATTCACAAAACCGAATTCTTTAGGCAGCCTTAAATTAAAAAGGATACGGCCGGCGGTCGTTTCAATAAGCATGCGGCCCGGCTTGAATTCATTTTTTTCATAATCAAAATAATTAGGAACGCGGACTTTCATCCTGGCGTGAAGCCCCAGCATGCCGTCATCCAAGGCATTCTGCACTTCATCTCCGTCAGAAAAGATACGGCCTTCCCCTTTATCTTTAGGTTTAATCTTTGTTAAATAGCAAAGACCTAAAATAATATCCTGAGTAGGCGTTGTGATGGGACGGCCATCTGCAGGTGAAAACACATTGTTGATCGAAAGCATCATCAGGCGCGCTTCTAATTGCGCTTCCACGCTTAGAGGCACGTGGACCGCCATCTGATCACCGTCAAAATCTGCGTTAAACGCTGTACACACCAAAGGATGAATGCGGATAGCTTTTCCTTCAACCAACACCGGTTCGAATGCCTGAACGCTCAAACGATGCAAAGTCGGTGCGCGGTTCAATAAAACAGGATGATCCTTAATGACCTCGTCTAAAATATCCCAGACTTCAATCTTGGCGCGTTCAACCATTCTCTTGGCATGCTTGATGGTCTGGACAAAACCGCGCTCGCGAAGTCTCTTGATAATAAAAGGCTCAAATAATTCTAATGCCATAAGCTTAGGCAAACCGCACTGGTGAAGCTTAAGCTCCGGGCCAACGACGATAACGCTACGGCCGGAATAATCCACGCGCTTACCTAAGAGATTCTGTCTGAAACGTCCCTGCTTGCCTTTGAGCATATCCGACAATGATTTCAGAGGCCTGTTGTTGGATCCTAAAACCGGGCGGCCATGACGGCCGTTATCTAAAATAGCATCCACAGCTTCCTGAAGCATTCTTTTTTCATTACGGATAATGATCTCAGGGGCGTATAAATCTAAAAGTTTTTTAAGTCTGTTGTTACGGTTGATCACGCGCCTGTAGAGATCATTTAAGTCAGAAGTCGCGAACCTTCCGCCGTCCAAAGGCACCAAAGGTCTCAAATCCGGCGGAATGACCGGAAGGGCTTCTAAGATCATCCATTCAGGCTTGTTGGCGGATTTCTTAAAATCTTCGACAATCTTTAAAGTTTTTAAAATACGGCGCGCCGCTGTTCCTTCTTTAACGGTCTCAAGCTGTTTGTGCAGCTTCTTCGATAAGAAATCAAGATCGATCTCTTTCAATAAATCCAAAACGGCTTCAGCGCCGATCTTGGCCTTAAACGCAGTCCCGTATTTTTCCAATAATTCCTGATATTGATCCTCAGGCAAAAGTTCGCCTTTCTTTAAACCTGTATCACCCGGATCAACAACAATATATTCTTCATAGTAGATAATTTTTTCTAAATCGCGCAGGCTGATATCCAAAAGTGCGGAAATCCTGGAAGGGACGGCCTTAAAAAACCAGATATGCGTGACAGGCGCGGCCAATTCAATATGCCCCATGCGTTCACGGCGCACACTGGAACGCGCCACTTCAACGCCGCAACGATCGCAAACGATGTTACGGAATTTATTGCCTTTGTATTTTCCGCAATTACACTCCCAATCCTTAACAGGCCCGAAAATCTTCTCACAGAAAAGACCATCCTTTTCAGGCTTAAGTGTCCGGTAGTTGATTGTTTCCGCCTTCCTCACTTCACCCTTAGACCAGGAACGTATGATCGCAGGTGACGAAATCCGGATAGAAATACTATCAAACTGGGAAACTTCTTCGCTTGGATTTTTCGCTACATTTGTCTTTTTCATTTATTTTTGTTTCTCCATTTTGACGTCCAAACAGAGACCTTGTAATTCTTTGACTAAAACGTTGAATGATTCAGGAATCCCTGGGGTTAAACGTTGCTCACCCTTAACAATCGCTTCATAGATACGTGTTCGACCGGCCACATCGTCAGACTTGACCGTCAACATTTCCTGTAAGCTGAAAGCCGCACCATAAGCCTCCAACGCCCAAACTTCCATCTCACCGAATCTCTGGCCGCCGAATTGAGCTTTACCACCCAAGGGCTGCTGTGTTACAAGAGAATACGGCCCTATGGAACGGGCATGGATCTTTTCGTCGACCAAATGAATAAGCTTTAACATGTAGATATAACCAATAGTAACTTTTTGATCGAAACGATCTCCTGTATAACCATCGTATAAATGCACTTTGCCGTCTTGCGGCAAACCGGCTTTTTTAAGCATTTCTTTAACTTCGAGCTCTGAAGCACCATCAAAAACAGGAGTGGCTACATAAAGCCCAAGGACCTTAGCCGCCCAACCTAAATGGGTTTCCAATATCTGACCGACGTTCATACGCGAAGGAACACCTAAAGGATTCAACACCAGCTCCACCGGTGTCCCATCCTCTAAAAACGGCATGTCTTCTTCAGGCAATATTTTTGCGATAACACCTTTATTCCCGTGGCGACCGGCCATTTTGTCACCAACAGCAAGCTTACGCTTGGTTGCAATATAGACAACGGTCTTCTTTAAAACGCCGGGAGAAAGTTCATCACCGCGTTTGATCTTTTCTATTTCCTGATTTTCTTCCTGAGCTAATTCTTTTATCTGATCATCAAAAAATTTCGCCACATGCTTGGCCTCTTCATTGGAATCCAGGTCTGCTGACAAAACTTTCGCCTTGGAAATACCCAGAATACCGGCCAATTTAGCTATTTTTTCAGTCTGAATATATTCAATTTCCTGCGCATAATAGCTCTTGATCTCTTTAACTTGAGCTAATTCTTTTTTCTTATCATCTTTGGAACGACGGCCGCGTTCTTTTCTTGAAAAAACCTGAACATCGATAACAACACCTTCAATGCCCGGAGGCAGCGTTAATGATGTATCGCGCACATCGCCGGCTTTTTCACCGAAGATCGCACGCAGCAGCCTCTCTTCAGGAGACAACTCCGATTCCGTCTTAGGCGTTACTTTTCCGACCAGGATATCTCCGGCTTCCACTTCAGCGCCGATCCTGACGATCCCGCTTTCATCCAAATTCTTTAAAGCATCTTCAGAAACGTTCGGAATATCACGGGTGATTTCCTCATTGCCTAAACGTGTTTCACGCGCTTCCAACTCGAACTCTTCGATATGGATGGACGTGTAGGCGTCTTCTTTGACAACTTTTTCGCTCACCAAAATCGCGTCTTCAAAATTGAACCCTCTCCATGGCATAAAAGCCGCCAGGAGATTGCGCCCCATGGCCAGTTCACCATCTTTAGTCCCGATACCGTCGGCGATAGGCTCGCCCGCTTTTACCTTCTGACCTAATTTTACGATCGGTTTCTGGTTAACGCACGTATTGGCATTGGAACGTTTGAATTTTCTTAAATCATAAGTCTTCTTATTGACCGTGATGGAATTCGCATCAACGGCCTTAACGATCCCGTCTTCTTCTGAGACAACCACAGCGCCTGAATCCACAGCCGCCTTACCTTCCATATCTGTGCCGACAAAAGGACGCTCTGTCGTCAACAAAGGAACGGCCTGACGTTGCATGTTAGAACCCATCAAAGCACGGTTCGCATCATCATGCTCTAAAAATGGAATGAGTGATGCAGCCAGAGAAACCAGCTGCTTGGGGCTCACATCCATATAATCAACTTTTTTAGGAGCTACCTTCGGAAAATCACCACGGAACCGGCAGGTAACTTCTTTTTCCTGAAAATGCCCTTCTTCATTCAAAGGGCTGTTGGCTTGTGCCACAAGTTTATTTTGCTCAACATCCGCAGTGATGTAATCGATCCTCTTGGTGACGCGCCCATCTTCGCTCTTACGATAAGGCGTCTCCAAATACCCAAGGGTATTCACGCGCGCATACGTAGTGAGTGAGGCGATCAAACCGATGTTCGGACCTTCAGGTGTTTCAATAGGACAAATGCGGCCATAATGAGATTGATGAATATCGCGGACCTCAAAGCCGGCGCGTTCACGTGACAAACCGCCAGGCCCTAAAGCGCTCAAGCGTCTCTTATGCGTGAGCTCAGCCAAAGGATTAACTTGATCCATGAATTGCGACAACTGGCTGCGACCGAAGAAATCCCTGATCTGGCTTGAAAATAATTTTGAATTAATAAGATGGTAGATCATGACGGCATCCGCATCGGAAAGGATAGCCAGTCTCTCACGGATAGAACGCTCCAAACGCGCCAAACCGATACGCGCCTGATTCTGGATCAATTCACCGACGGACTTTACCCTGCGGTTACCTAAGTGATCGATATCGTCAATTTCACCTTCGCCCTTCTTTAAACCAACCAAATACTGGATGACTTTGATCACCATTTCCGCATCGATAATACGCTTATCGACCGAGACGTTCATGCCAAGTTTTCTGTTCAAAATGAAACGGCCGGCGCGGGATAGATCATAGCGTTTCGGGTCAAAGAATAAACGATAGAAAAGATCTTCAGCCGCTTCAAGAGTTACAGGCTCTGTCGGCCTCATCTTGCGGTAAAAATCGATCAAGGCTTCTTCTTTATTTTTTGTAAAATCTTTCTTTAAGGTATTGGCAATCTCGGGGATTTCTTTTCCAAAAGCTTTCTGGATATCTTCATCTGTTGAAAATCCGATGATGCGCAAAAGTTGAGTGGCTGGAAAACTGCGGCGTCGGTCAACATAAGCTAAAAGGACTTCGTTCAAATCATATTTAAATTCAAGCCACGCGCCGCGATAAGGAATGATGCGGCCGTAGAAAATCTTTTTTCCTGTAGGATGCTGTTCATCTTCAAAGCAGACACCGGGAGAACGCTGCAACTGGCTGACCACCACGCGCTCGTCACCATTTATGATAAAACTTGCTGTCGGCGTCATCAAAGGAATCTCACCAAAATAAACTTCCTGCACCTTCACATCTACGGGTGTAATCAGGCGAAGATTGGCACGTAAAGGTGACGCGTAGGTCATTCCACGACGACGGCATTCTTCTATCTGGTATTTCGGTTTCCCTAATGTGTAGCTGACAAACTCCAAACGGAATCGTTTATCAAAACTTTCGATAGGAAATACTTCCACGAAAGCTTCCTGTAAACCAACCGCCTGCCGCTCACTCAACGGGATGTCTCTTTGTAAAAACTCCTTAAAAGACTCCAACTGAATATCCAAAAGATGCGGCATTGGATAAATTTCTTTGAGTTTTGCAAAACTCTTTCTCTTTATCATCACTACTCCGATTGACTGCAGATATTTCTTTTTGCGTTGCTTTGGATTGCTTAAAGTTGCTTTATTTGACGCTTTAAAAGACTTTAAGAAACTCTTACTTCAATTCAACCGTAGCACCGGCAGCTTCAAGCTTCTTCTTTAATTCTTCAGCTTCTGCTTTCGGAACGCTCTCTTTGACAGGCTTTGGCGCGCCATCGACCAAATCTTTGGCTTCCTTAAGACCTAAACTTGTCATCGCACGAACTTCTTTAATGACATTGATCTTGTTGGCTCCTGCATTTGTCAAAACAACGCTAAATACAGTCTTTTCCTCTGCAGGTGCGGCAGCAGCTGCACCGGCAACACCAGCCCCCATAGCCGCGACAGGCGCTGCGGCCGTTACTCCGAACTTTTCCTCGATAGCCTTTACCAGATCGGAAAGTTCCAAGACGGTCATTGTCTCAATTTCTTTAATCATGTCTTCAATCTTCGCCATTTGATTCCTCCTTAATTTTGTAATTCTTCAGTACTTTTCTTTCTCCAACCTATATATAGGTAAGCTTATTTCTTCTTATCACTGACTGCTTTTAATGCATAAGCAAGTTTAGCGATTATCTGATTCAAACTCATGGCCAATTTACCCATAGGCGCGTTCAAGGCGGATGCGACCTGCTGATAAAGGGCCTGTCTGGAACCAAGCTTCGAAATCGTCTTGATATGTTCTTCTGTAATCGCATGATCCGCCAAAAATCCGCCTCGTATTTTCAAGGCTTCATGATCTTTGGAGAACTTAACGATGACCTGAGAAACTTCAATAGGATTATCTTTAACAAACACCAGGGCCGTCTCGCCTTCAACCAACGAGATCGTGCCGGCTGGTTTTTTAGCCTCTTCTAAAATCTTTTTAATAAAGCTGTTCTTCGTGACCAGAATCGACGCATCAACAGTCTTTAAAGACTTTCTTAAAACGGTCATCTCGGTCGAAGAAAGCTTATGATAATTCAACAAAACAACATCAGAACAATTATTTAAGCGACGCTTAACTTCCAGAGAAACCAATTCTCTGTAAAATTCACCAATCTTTTTTGTTAGAACTGTTGTCATGCGTTCACCTTTATCCCAGGCCCCATGGAGCTTGTGACACAGATCGATTTTATAAATTCACCCTTTAATGAAGCCGGGCGCGCGTTCTTAAGCGCCTCTATTAAGGTAAGGGCATTCTCGTTGATTTGATTTTCATCGAACGAAATCTTACCCACCGCAACATGAATTCCGCCCTGTTTATCAACTTTAAACTCCACTTTACCTGCTTTTACATCTTTGATCGCCTGACCCACGTTAGGTGTCACAGTCCCTGTTTTTGGACTTGGCATTAATCCGCGCGGACCAAGAACTTTACCGAGTTTGCTTAAATCTCTCATCATATCGGGTGTCGCCACCACGCAATCAAAATCCATCCAGCCACCGGCGACTTTATCGATCAACTCCTGGGCACCGATAAAATCAGCGCCTGCCTCTTGAGCCTGTTTTTCAGCCTCACCACGGCAAAAAACAGCCACACGCACTTTTTTTCCAGTACCGTGTGGCAAAACAACTGTTCCGCGGACCATATGATCTGATTTTTTTGTGTCTATTTTTAAATGAATCGCCAACTCAACCGATTGGTCAAATTTTGTTTTAGGAGCGGACTTCAAAATATTGATCGCTTCCTTTAACGTATAGATCTTAGCCTTATCGACCAACTCGTTCGCGGCTCTAAATCTCTTGCTAGGATGTTTGCTTTTATGGCTCATGGCTACTCCACGACCTCAATCCCCATACTGCGGGCGGTCCCCTTAACTGTTTTCTTAGCGACTTGTAAATCTACGGTATTTAAATCCACCATCTTAAGTTTGGCAATCTCTTCCACCTGCTTTATGGTGACGGTTCCAATCTTTTCTTTTCCTGCAGTCCCTGAAGCCTTCGCGAGATTAGCCGCGCGTTTAAGCAAAACGGAACAAGGAGGTGTTTTAATAATAAAATCAAATTTTTTGTCTTCGTAAACGCTGATAATGACAGGAAGCTTGATACCGTCCTTATCTTTCGTCTGTTCGTTAAATGACTTGCAGAACTGCATGATATTGACACCATGCTGACCGAGCGCAGGCCCTACGGGCGGCGCTGGATTGGCCTGACCGGCCGGTACATAAAGTTTAATCTGGGCTATAACTTTTTTCGCCATTTTACACCTTCTCCACTTGCCAAAATTCTAATTCTACGGGCGTTGACCTGCCAAAAATTGATACGCTGACTTTAATTTTCTGCTTCTCTGAATTCACTTCTTCTATAGAACCGTTAAAATTCAAAAATGGGCCTTCGATAATCCGCACCGCTTCTCCTTTTTCAAAATGAACCTTGGGACTGGGCTTAGACTTGGTTTCAACGGTACGCTTCATGATGTTGTCAACTTCATCCGCTGTCAAAGATGACGGTTGCTTACCCATGCCAATAAAACCTGTTGCCCCGGGAGTCGTACGCACCAAAAGCCAGGTATTCTCATTTAATTCCATCTCAACCAAGAGATAGCCTGGAAAAAACTTCCTTTGTGATATTTTTTTCTTACCAGACCGCACTTCCGATACCTGCTCGGTCGGGATAAGGATCTGGCCCATAAAATCTTTTAAGCCGCTTGTCGCAATGCGGCCCTCAAGGCTTTTTTTAACCTTATCTTCAGAACCTGTCTGTGTATGAACAACGTACCACTTTTTCATCCCGTTAGATCTCCCGCCCACCGCGATTGATTTCAAAAAAAACGACTCTTACAATCACTGTCTCACTTCTCTTAAATTTAGTTTTCCCGCAAGATCTAACGGGATTCATTTCAATACCATTGAGACGCCTTTAGACAAAACAAAATCCAAAGCGCCAATATAAATTGTCAAAATTGCTGTGGCGATGAATACGATCCATGTCGCCCCGATTAAATCTTTGCGGCTGGGCCAGGACACTTTGACCAATTCACCTTTAACTTCTTGAAAAAATACCGGAATTTTAGACAAAAAATTCGCCATGATTTTTTTTCACATTGTGGCAATTCGCAGCTTCCTTAAGCGATACGAACAGGAGCGGCAGGAATCGAACCTGCAGTTCCGGTTTTGGAGACCGGTGGTTTACCACTAACCGACGCTCCTAACCTTTTGGACGCCCTCTGGCAAGAAGAACAAAGTGCTGTCATTTCCAAATTACTTGACTTCTTTATGCATCTCGTGCTTGCGGCAAGCCTTACAAAATTTGCTTAACTCAAGTCGCTCTGTATGTTTCTTTTTATTTTTCGTAAAAGAATAGAGCCTGTTCTTGCACACCGGACATTCTAATAATATATGTTCTCTCATAAAACTTTTTTATCGTTAAGAAAATCAAGCCCCCGACCGGGATTGAACCGGTGACCCCGTCCTTACCAAGGACGTGCTCTACCGGCTGAGCTACAGGGGCATACTTGTAAAGTGTTGATTTTATTAAAATTAATGCTTTCTGTCAAGCTTTTTTTTAAAATATTTTTTTAAGTACCTAACTTGAATTCAAATAGACAGTTACAACATCTTTTAAAGCAATCCTTAAACGTCAACAAAAAGGCAAGAAAAGGCCCCGGCTCACTTCTAAACATAAGCAAGGAATTTAATCCAAAAACTCGGGATCCGATTCAAAAGAAACAACTTTAAAGAAGGAAATTTTTTTCTTTCAGGGCCGGTGAAAATGATTTTATAACCCGCCTCTTTTAACAACGTCAATAGCTCAAGGTTGGCCTGATACAAAGGCAAAGAAAAACAAAAGCATGATTTCGTCAATCTTTTTTCGATTATTCTCTTTGACTCGACGATGGAAACACGCGCGTCTTCCTTATTTTCTAAACGCCGGAAGTGCCCCGGGGCAAATTTCATTTTGTTCATTTCGTAAAACTCAAATAATAATTTGCGCCAGTCTTTCTTTTTAAAAAACAAATAGCCGCCATTTTTCTTAACAAATTCATTCATAAAAACATCAGCTAAAACATTAGGCACATAGGCGTTTGAGGTCAAGGGCGCCCAGGAGCGTTCATACATAGGCGCGCCCCAGACGCTATCCAAAGACGGCGTTTTATTCTGGAACCACTCATCAAAATAAACAGGCATTTCATAAACACCCGGATGTTGAAAATCAACAACACGGGAACTGACCGGAATCACCTCATGACTCATGCTGTGAGAAAAAACTTCCACCAGCCCGCTCTGCTGCATGATATCCAATTCCTTCCATGTTAAATAAGGAATTTTGCGATGCGTCAGATACAGATTTTCCCAGGAAACCTTACCCTTCCAAAAATCTTCCAGATTAGGATAAACCTCCTGAGTCTCCTGGATGCGCTCAGGGATTACAAAAAAAATAGCTTTAATCTTATATTTTTTAAGCAACGGAAAAATTACTGTCCAGCAATTCCTGCGCCCGTCGTCAAAAGTCAAGACCGCCTCTTTGGCCCTGATTTTTTCGTCCTTTCGATTCAGGCTTAAACGATCTAATAATTCCTGCGCGCTTAAAATACGGAATCGCTTGATCATCAAAAGCTCCAGGTAGGACGAAAACACATCCGGCAAAGAATCGTGAAAAGAAAATACTTTTGGTTGACGATTGTCAGCCAAAAGGCGCACAAGCATTTTTCCTTTATCAATAATATTCATTTTTTTATTGCTGCTTTTATATTTCTTGAGAAATGGCTGACGACCTCGCGCGGGAGAGAAACTTCGCACCCTTCGACACGAATTTTCTTTTTTAAAATCGCGTCTTTGATTTTTGCGTCATCGGCATCTTTTGGTAAAAAATCAAAGATCGTCCGGGCACAGCCAATTTCAAAACCCTCATGGACATCACTGCCAGCCAAAAAAGACAGCTTTAATCGATCGACAGCTTTTTTGGCCAAATGATTTTCCAGGCGTGGTGCGGGAATATTGTTGCGGGCGTTAAAAACTTCAATACAATCGAACTTTTTTAAAAACTCATCGGTCCGCAAAAGATGCGGCCACTTAAACGGATGCGCCAAAACAGCCAAACCGCCCTGGCTATGGATCTCTTTGATCACCGCGTCTACTTCCGTCGATCGAATGGTTTCTTTTAAAAATAAACCCAGGATATCACCGGAAACCGTTGAAACTTCCTGACCGGCGATAACATAGAAATCAGATGCCAGTTTTTTAAACTCTTCGACACCTGCCATCGTATCATGATCCGTCACGGCGAGCCCGTCAAGGCCTTTCGAACGCGCCAAAGAAATGATCGTCGCAGGTTCTAAAAAAGAGTCAAAAGAATACTTTGAATGTATATGAAAATCAATGTTCATGGATTACCTTAAAAAATATTCAAGTTACAAGGTTTTAATGCATCAATGTTTCAAGTTTGATATCTTTAAACGTTGATACCTTGATACTATTTTATTCGATATGGTCTATGAAGTAATCGATGGTGGTTTTAAGGCCTTCCCGCACGCTGATCTGAGGCTGCCACTTAAGTTCCTTCTTTGCTCGCGTAATATCGGGCTTTCTTTTTTTAGGATCGTCTTTGGGTAACGCTTTGAATTCGAGTTTGCTCTTGCTATGCGTCAGCTGAATGATCAACTCTGCGAATTCAAGGATCGTGAATTCTTCAGGATTCCCTAAATTCACGGGATCGCTAAGACCAGAATGAGCGCACTTATAGATCCCCTCAATCAAATCCGCTACATAACAAAATGACCTGGTCTGAGAACCGTCGCCATAGATCGTCAGGGGTTTATTCTTTAATGCCTGAGCGATAAAATTCGGCACTACGCGGCCGTCGTTCAATTTCATTCGCGGGCCATACGTATTAAAAATACGAATAATTTTTGTATCAACTTTATGGACCCTGCGATAGGCCATGGTGATCGCTTCCGAAAAACGCTTGGCTTCATCATAGACACTGCGGATACCGATAGGATTGACATTGCCCCAGTAGTCTTCTTTCTGGGGATGGACGAGCGGATCACCATAAACTTCAGAGGTCGAGGCCAATAAAAATCTTGCCTTTTTGAGTTTAGCAAGCCCCAGGCAATTATGCGTCCCAAGGGAACCGACTTTAAGCGTTTGAATAGGATAGTTCAAATAATCCACAGGGCTGGCCGGAGACGCAAAATCCAGGATCATGTCGATTGTACCGTTAAGATGTATAGGGCGTGAAATATCGTGCTTAACGAATTTAAAATTTTTATTCGATTTTAAATGACATAAATTTTCCAGACGGCCGGTGATCAAATTATCCAAGCATATCACTTTGTAATTTTTCGATAAAAAAAGATCACATAGATGCGATCCTATAAACCCGGCGCCGCCTGCAATTAAAACTGTTTTCATGAAAACCTTTCCTGCCTTATTTGCGTCCGATTGATATGTACTTAAACCCTAATTCTTTCATTTTAACCGGTGAATAGATATTTCTTCCGTCAATAATCAACGGTTGCCGCAAAAGCTTCTTTATTTTTTTCAAGTCCAATTCCTTAAATTCATTCCATTCAGTTAAGATAAGCAGGCAATCGCTGGCCTTTGCCACAGAATAAGCATCAGGACAAAATTTTACGCCTTTAAAAATCTTCCTAGCCTTTACCATGCCCTGGGGGTCATACGCCTTAACATGGGCCCCAAACTCTTGCAGGGTGCTGATAATGTCAATCGAAGGCGCAAAACGCATATCATCCGTATCCGGCTTAAAAGCTAATCCCAGGACCCCTATAGCCTTGCTCTTGATATTCCATAGATGGCTTTCAATCTTACGGATAAAATCCTGTTTTTGAAACTCATTGATCTTCTTCACTTCTTTCAAAAGATCAAAGCTGTAACCAAGCTTAGCGGCTATGGTGATAAATGCATCCAGGTCTTTTGGTAAACAGAAACCGCCAAATCCGATTCCTGCATCTAAGAAAGTTCGGCCCACGCGCGCATCCATGCCCAAACCTTCGGCCACACGCTCAATATCAGCTCCGGACAAATCACAAATTCTCGAAACAGCGTTAATAAAAGAAATTTTTAAAGCTAAAAATGAATTGGAGGCGTGTTTAATAAGTTCTGCGGATTTGATATCTGTCACAAGAAGCGGCGCGTTAATACCGGAATACAACTCTTTTAATATATTTTCTGCCTTTTTAGATTCAACGCCGATCACGATCCGATCAGGATGCATAAAATCTTTGATCGCCTGCCCTTCTCTCAAGAATTCAGGATTAGAGGCTACATCGAATGAAACACTCTTCTTTTTATTGATCTCTATCGTATGCTTCACCCAATGGCCAGTTTCTACAGGTACTGTCGACTTCTCCACAACCAGATGATACGACGTCATCGCTCTGGCGATAGAGCAAGCCACATGCTCGATACCCGTCAAATCCGCTTCTCCGTTTTCTTTAGGCGGCGTACCCACAGCGATAAAAATAACAAGAGACTTTCGAACCGCATCAACGATATTGGTCGTAAAAGAAAGGCGGCCGTTTTTATGGTTTCTTTTAACCAACTCTTCCAACCCTGGCTCATAAATGGGGATCTTGAGTCTTTTCAGCGCTTTTATCTTTGCTTCATCATTATCAATGCAAACAACCTGATTACCCAACTCAGCAAAACAGGCACTCGTCACTAAACCCACATATCCTGCACCGATAACCGCAATATTCATAAATTCATCTTTCTTATTTAAAATTTTTCAAAAGATATTCCTTAATCGATGGATCAATCTCCTGGCGTGCGCGGAGGGCTAAAGCTCGCTTCTCCGTTAATACCAAAATCAGGAAACGCCTTAAGCGTAAAAGCTACCATAAATGTTATCCCATTGCCTTCGCGCTGGTTAACAATAAACTCCATCTGCCAGCAATGCATATCACGGGTAAGACGATACTCATGCTCTGTTGTTTCTCCTGTCTTTAATTCAAAACGTTCATAAACATCCACCCTCCAAAACGGATTCATCTGATAACCAATCCCCATCGTGATCTGATTGCTCATGCCTTTTCCAGCACGATAACCCAGGCTGGTTGAAAAATCCTTATTCCAATGAGCCCATACATCAGCTGTTAATTCATTGAAGTGTTTGCCTATCGTATCGTACTGTGCCTCAGAATCAAGTTCCCACCATGAATACGGCTTTAACTCCATCTTATATTTTACGTTCTGAAAACTTTTCCCCTGAGTATCATTACTTTGAACATTGTAATCCGTCGAAATAAGAAGATCAGCCAGATCAATGACGTTCTCACCCCGTTTTGTCTGAAGTTTATTCTCCAAGCTTAAAGTAACCTTATCGCTGCGGTCAAGGGCATCGATACTATCCAAAGGCAAAAGACGCCCCGCGCTCACCGTTGGATCCGCCTGATAACGATATTGGATGGATGGGGTCACAATATGCCTGAGCTTATTGATATCCAAATGCGCGGCATTTGTTGTGACATCGAATGTCTTAAAAAACTTTGTGCTCATATCCAACCCCGTATAAAACATATCCCTTAAGTACTCTTTTTTCGCGTCAACGCCACGACTGTAATACGTATCCTGGTGGCCGACGTAAGGGCTGAAGGCGATCCCTTTCCATTGGAAAAGATATGAAATCTGGTTCACCGTATCCACGCGTGAAACATCCTGGGTCGCGGTAACATTAGCAGTTGCCGAAGATAACTGAGACGCAGTCGTTATGTTTTTAAAATACCAGGGGGTCTGGGCGATCTTTTGATTGATGGTTTCGAGTTTTATTTCAGGCAACTTCTGGAGGACGGTATCAAATTTATTAACCCGGGGCTGTTCCATGACGCTTAACGTAGCGTTGGGAAAAGCATGGGAATACAAAAAGAAGCTCGCGGGATTTGTCTCTTTTTCGTACTCCCGGTAAAAATAGTCTTTTCGAAAATTAGGGTCCGACTGTTTGAAAAATTCAACTACCACCTGATCCGCGGGACTTATATCCCACCGATGCCTTAATTCAACCCGGGAACGCTGCTTATCACTCTTTTCGCTTTCAAGGACTTCAGGGCGTGTATCTTTTTCATCGATACGATAATATTTCAAATTACCAAGGCCCATAAATTTCGTATTATAATTAAGGTCAATACCTTCAGCCAATCCTTTTTTTTGATACTCATCCAAGTGAAGAATTCCTTGAGCATTTTCATTTAAGTAATAACGATACGCCGCATAAAGCTCTGCGCCGTAACGCTTCCTATACCCCGGCGTAAGCATGAAACGGGGCTTACGGTCTTGAAGACGCTGAGAATAAGAAGGCAAATACATCAAAGGCATATTTTCCATCAGAGAAAACTTGACGTCTTTGGCTTTCATCACGCGGCCAGGCTTCATTTCAACTTCACGGCAACCTAATTTATAATGCGGATGAGGCAGATCGCAGGTCGAAATCTCGGCCCCGCTCATTAAAAACTCAGAATCGGAAATTTTTTCCATCACCTGAGCCTTACCATAGTAAGGAGCCATTCTGATAATAGGCTCGATGATAGTCCCTGTCTGCTCAGTGAAATCATAAACAATCATCTCACCCTGAAGCTCTTCCTGGCTCGATTTGGCGAACTTAACATGTCCTTCAGCAATGGCAATTTTTTCATCCATGTACACCTTAACCTTGTCACAGGTCAATTTTGAACCTTCCTGGATGATCTCAACATTACCTTCTGCCACCACTTCGCTTCCTTCAGACTTGAACTCGACGGTATCGCCGTTAACAGTAACAGGCTGTCTTTTAGTCTCAGCCCAGCAAAAATTTAAAGGAAAACAAATCAGGCTTAATAAAAGAAATATTTTTAAAAAAATGATTCGCTTCAAGATCCTGCCTCAACCCTTTCTTTAGCCAAAAGAGCGGCTCCCAAAACTCCCGCATCGCCCCCTAAAGATGCCTTGACGACCTTAATTTTATTTTTAAGTTGCTTCATCGCGTGAGTGCGCACCGTATGCTGGATCGCTTTTAAAAGAAAATCCCCGGCATCGGCCACGCCACCGCCAACCACAATAACCGAAGGATTAAAAACATTCACAACCGAAGAAAGCGCCAGGCCAATATCACGGCCCACCCCTACCCAAAATTCCTGAGCCTTCTTATTTCCGGAAGCGGCTAATATGCTCACTTCTTCCAGGGCCATGTCCCTTTTAAAAACGGATCTGGCTTTACGCAAAAGAGCCCGGTTACCTGCATAACGCTCAAGGCACCCTTTGCCCCCGCAATCGCACTCAGGACCATTGATATCGATAGGAATATGGCCTACCTCGCCCCCTAAAAAATAAGGACTACGATAAATTTTCCCGTCAAGGATAAGGCCTCCACCAACACCTGTGCCTAAAGTTATACAGAGCGCATAAGAAGCCCCGAGGGCCGCGCCCATGCGCACCTCAGCCAGGGCCATACAATTGGCATCATTTTCAACGAAAACAGGAATTTTAAAATCTTTTTTTAAAAAAGAAACGATTGAAAAATTATCCCACCCGGGGATATTTGTAAGGCTCAAAACAACGCCTCGCGTTGCATCGATAGGCCCCGGCAAACCGACGCCTACGGCCCTGACTTCTTTGGGATGGATATTTGAGAACGCTAAAAGATGCGAAAAATTATTCTTAATAATTTTTCTAAAACTGGATTTATCACAGAAATTATCCGAGGGGATTTTTTCTCTTATGATCAAGCGGCATCTTTCATCTACGAGGCACATTTTGGTGAATGTCCCTCCAACGTCGATTCCGCAATATATTTTTCGCATAAAAATGATGATTTAAAGTTTATTTTACATTATTAAATTATTATTCTATCGTAAGTTACGTTAGATTTCAAGGAAGATATTGGAGGCTACGCAAAAGACGTGTTTAAAGAAAAAACACTACGCTAACGGTTAAGTTGTTAAGCATGCGGAAGATGCCAGGGGACACCTCATAAGAAGGACTTAAAAAACACACACCTTATTTTTTCCTGATTTCTTTGCCCTGTACAAGGCCTGATCCGATTTTCCTATCAGGTCCTGACAATGAGCGGTATCTTCCGGATAAGAAGCCACTCCGACGCTGACAGTTAAATGAACTTTTTCATCATAGGCGCGGATAAAAGAACCTTCAATCGATTTTCGAATACGTTCCGCAAACAAGGTTGCGCTCTCTTTGGAAGTATTGGGAGCAAATACCAAAAACTCCTCCCCTCCGAATCTTGAGACCATATCTACTTCACGGACATTCTCTTTAATGCGGCGGCCTATCTCATTTAAGACCATATCTCCCACCAAATGCCCGAATTTATCGTTACATTCTTTAAAATTATCCGCGTCGATCATTAAAATCGACAGAGGTAAACGATGCTCCTGGGAACGTAAAAATTCTTCACTCAGGCGATCCATCGCATAGCGCCTTGTAAATAAGCCGGTAACACTATCCGTTATGGCAAGCTCCTGGATTATTTTATACAATCGCGCTCTTTTTAAGCCTAAAGCAAACTGGGCGGCCAAAATCCCCAAATAGGGCTGTTCGTCTAAAGAAATACCGCTGATCACCAGATAGCCAAGACAGGTGTCCTGAACAACGAGAGGAAAAACAGCAGCCCCCTGGGCAAGCGTTGCATCAAAAGCCTCTCTGGGCAAAAGCCGGCAATCCTCATAGTCCATCATCTTCTTTAAGTCTTCTTTAAAACGTGTAAAAAGAGCCCCTTCTTCCAAAGAAGCGCAGATATCCCGCGCTGCCTCATAAATCTTGACGGTTTTTGTCAGGCTTGAATTGGCACGCGAAAGTTCAACTTCAGCGTCTTTTTTTTGAGATTTTAATAAAGATAATACCTCTCTGATTTTAGCATTTTCAGAAATAAGCCTGCGCCGCCTCTGTTTCAACAAATCTTTAAAGATTGCCAAAACGAGTGACGCACAAAATAAAAAAAGGACAATCCCTGCTCCTAAGACGAACATACCTTATTCCTTCCAGTCCTCTTGGCTTTAAAAAGGGCTTCATCGGCCAAACGGATAAGATCTTTCTCTTCCTGCGCGTCGCCAGGAAACGACGCGACACCGATTGAAACCGTAACGTTCACCTTCTCTCGTCGTAAGATAATTTCCAAACCGCTTAAAATTCGACAGAAATTCTGCGCTGATTTTAAAGCTTCTTCTTTTACGACATAGGGTAAAACAACACAAAACTCTTCTCCTCCGTAACGCCCCACCACACACCCGGGAAAATGAAAACTCTCTTTAAGCATGCGGGCGACTTTCTTTAAAACAACATCTCCGGCCATATGACCATAGGTATCGTTGATTTTCTTAAAATGGTCAATATCGACCATGAAAAAAGAAAGCGAGGTTTTTTCCCGTTCTGCCCTTAAAAATTCCTCTTTCAATCTTTCAAGCGCATAACGCCTCAGATAAATACCCGTCAGGCCATCCGTAATGGAAAGTTCCTGCATATGGGAAAAATACAAAGCATTTTCTAATGAAAGTTCGACGATATCGGCGATAACAGATAAGAAGCGCAGGTCATCGGCATGATAAAAATCAGGGACAGGCGCATCGAGACGAAGAATACCCAAAGAATTCGTAGGAGTTTCAAGCGGCAGGCAGATCAATGATCCCAGCGGACGCGCCACTTCCCGGCGGATGTGATCAGGGTCAAAACGAAAATCGCTAGCCACGTCCTCCACCAGAAGCGGCTGATTATGCCTCAATACCCAGTGATCAAAAAGATCTCCGGTTTTTTCCTTGAACTTCTGGGATTCGTTTTCTTTTTTGATTGAACGCAGCTCAAGCTTGCGGCTTTTTTCATTAATGAGATACAAAAGGACGTTCCCTTTATTTCCAAACAACTCAAATGTTTCACGGACAATCAGGTCAGAGCTGCGATCCAGCGACGTTTCATGGTTCAGCTCTTCCGTAAATTTCTCTAAACGCGCATAATTCTTTATTTTTGTTTTTAAAGCACGGTCGAGTTCACAAAGATGTATTTTTTCCTTCTCAAGGATATTCTTCTCTTCATTCAACTCCTGTTGAGTGAGGTTTTCGACGATGGATAGCCTGCGCTCCCTGTAATAGGTTCCATAAACGAGAAGAAAAAATATGACGTACCCGAAAAAGGAGAAAAAGTGAAGAAAAGAATCTTTGATATGAAAAAATAAAACAGGAAGGCTAAAAAAAATAAGAAGAATAAAAAGAAAAGTGAATGACGAGATTTTCTTACACAATGGTCTCTTCAGTATCTGCGTTAAAAAAATGGACTTTGCTCATGTCAAAAACAACATCCATATCCGCATTCACCGCAGGCCTGTTATGAGCACCGACACGCGCGATGAAGGAATGCTTTCCCGTATTCAAATACAGATAGACTTCCGACCCCATGGGTTCAACAACTTCGCAGGTTGCTTTGACAATATTGCCCGCGGGAGCCTCAGAAACAAAAAGCTTGTCATAAATATCTTCCGAGCGGATCCCGAAGATAACTTTCTTATCAACATAAGAAGCCAGCTTCGGCTTCATCTCTTCAACAATACGAACGCGCAAACGCCCTTCATCAAAAAGCATATGCCCGTTCGATTTAACGATTTTTCCCGTCATAAAATTCATCGGAGGGCTTCCGATAAAACTTGCTACAAATTTATTAACGGGCTTATCATAAATAGTGATCGGATCCGTAATCTGCTGAACGATCCCGTCTTTCATTACCGCGATACGATCCCCCATGGTCATCGCCTCTGTCTGATCATGCGTGACATAGATCATCGTCGTCTGCAGTTTTAAATGCAATTTATGGATCTCCGTGCGCATCTGCACACGCAACTTAGCATCAAGATTGCTTAAAGGTTCATCGAATAAAAACACGAGGGGTTTACGGACAATCGCACGGCCTACGGCCACACGCTGACGCTCACCACCGGAGAGTTCACGAGGCTTGCGATCCAGATAATTCTTAATACCTAAGATATCGGCGGCTTCATTGACGCGGCGCACGATCTCCGATTTCGGATATTTCTTAAGCATCAGCCCAAAGGCCATATTTTCAAAAACAGTCATATGGGGATACAGCGCGTAATTCTGAAAGACCATCGCAATATCCCGGTCTTTGGCGGGAATATCATTAACCATGCGATCGCCGATATAAATAGAGCCTTCAGAAACCTCTTCCAGCCCTGCCACCATACGCAACGTTGTCGACTTGCCGCATCCGGATGGTCCGACGAGAACCAAAAATTCCTTGTTCTCGACACCAAGATTCACCCGGTCAACGGCGCGAACGCCGCCCCCGTAAATCTTTGAAACATTTTTTAAACTGACTTGAGCCATAGGTAAATTAACAATGAAAAATGAACAATGAACAATTAAAGACTAAAGATATCTGAAAATACTATAACGAAAGAGCTACTCTGTCAACCTAAATAATCGATTAATTGATGCAGCGTCTCTTTTAAAACTTTTCTGTTAACGATCATATCCAGGAGCCCGTGTTCAAGCATAAACTCTGATTTCTGAAACCCTTCAGGAAGTTTTTGCCGCGTGGTCTGCTCAATAACCCTGGGACCCGCGAATCCAATCAAGGCCTTAGGCTCTGCGATAATAACATCCCCCAAGCCGGCGAATGAAGCCATAACGCCCCCCATGGTCGGATTCGTCAAAATGGAAATAAACAAAAGTCCTGCTTCATGGAGCTTTTGAAGAGCGGCAGAAGTTTTAGCCATTTGCATTAAACTAAAAATACCTTCGTACATCCGCGCACCTCCGCCAGAACCAGAAACAATGATCAAGGGCAGCTTTTTATCGATGGCAGCTTCGATAGCCCTGGTGATCCTCTCGCCCACGACCGAGCCCATAGATCCCATAATAAAACGCGAGTCCGTAATAGCTAAGATCGTGCGCTTGCCAAAGATCTCTCCCGAACCCGTTATCACAGCCTCTTTTAAAGAAGTTGCCTTTTGATCCTCGACAAGCTTTTGTTTATAAGATTTTATCCCTTTAAATTCCAATGGATCGATACTGGTAAGCTCTTTATCGTATTCTTTAAACGTATCGGCATCAACAATCGAAGCCAATCGTTCAGGAGCCGTCATCGTAAAATGATACGCGCATTTAGGACAAACTTTGAGATTCTCTTCAAGGACTTTTCTGTAAAGTGGTTCGTTGCAGGAAGGACACTTTGTCCACAAACCTTCGGGGATTTCACGTTTTCTGATTTTTACGACCGTATACTTGGGCTTTCCAAATAAAGGCATCTTGACCTCAATTTTTAAAGTTCTATTTTAAAAATCCAAAACCCTAAACTCTAAATCCAAAATAAACTAAAAATCCAAAGGATCAAAACATCTACAATTTTTGTGTTTTGTGTTTTAAATTTGTTTAGAGTTTAGAATTTATTGTTTAGTGTTTTAATAAACACTCTTTTGCCTCAAGCCGAATCTTTTCTAAACTTTGACCGCAGCGCTTCACCCTTGCGCAACAATTTTCTAAAACTTATGGATCAAAAACCCGCTCATAAGTTTTGGATAAAAATAAGTGGATTTCTGGGGCATGACTTCACCGCCCAACGCGATGGATTCTATCTGTTCAATTTTTGTCGGATTTAAAATAAACAAGGCATCGTGGACTTTTTGATCGACACTGGCAATAGCTGTATCCAAATCCACCTCGTACTGAATCTGAGGTAATTGGATTTTTAAAAAATTATCGAAAATTACTTTGTGTAAAATAACCACATCAAGATTTTTGTATTCCTTAGGGCCTTCCTGGATGAACCGGTTGCATTCGCGTTTTTCGCTGATTTTTAAAAGAGTGAACTTATTGTTCTGGTATAAACCAAAAACCCCGACTTCGTCCTTTTTCTCTTCCATCTCTTTCACAAGCGCGTCTTTGGAATCTACTTCTTTGATCAAAAAGCAGGAACTTAAAGATTCAGGATTAAAATGAACATTCTTTAACAAGCGATGCGTCGGAAGAACACAAAGGCCGTCGTCTTCTAAGGGCGTAAAAAAAGTCATGATATAATTATAGGAATCTTTAAAAGCGGCCGGACTGTTTTGGCGTTTATAATCACGGAACCACTTAGCCACCTCATGGCGATGATGGCCATCGGCGATAAATATATCCTTATCCTTCATGAATTCCTTGATATCCTCAATAAGGGATTTCTCATTAACGCTCCAAAGACGGTGTTCGATTCCCATCCAATCCGTAATATCAAACAACGGCTTTAAGACTGGCTTCACCTTTTTTTCAAAAATGCCCTGAGTAAACTTTTCAGTGTCCGAAAAAATAGTAAAGATAGGGCTTAGGTTGGCTTCAACGCATTTCATCAATTTAAAACGATCTTCCTTGGGGGCCTGGTGCGTATGTTCGTGGGGATAGATTGTTTTCTTATCCTGACCTTCTTCATCCAGACGCATGAGCGCCATAAAACCTAACCGGGACTTGCGCTTGCCTTCAATCGTAAACACCTGCTCATAAAAATAAATACCCGGTTGCGCCTCCTGGATAAGGATGTTACGACGCAGCCACTCTTCGATATAACCTGCAGCCCTTTTATATTTATTTTCCACCTCTGTGTCACCTGCAAAATCTTTGCCTAAGATAAGGCGGATATAATTATAAGGATGCCGTTGATAAAGCTCTTCCTGCTCTTTCGCATCGATAATATCGTAGGGCGGACACACAACCTTAGAGACTTCGTCGATAACGTCAGGATTATAATGTATTGCGTTAAAAGATTCTATTTTGGCCATTTTTTTAAAAAAAGATAACTCCCAGCGGATGCGCCTATTATATCAAAAGTTAAGTCCATTAGTGAGAATTGTCTCGTTGCGACAAAAAGTTGATGGATTTCATCGCTTAAACCATAGAAGAAAACCAGGCTTAAGGTTATCAAAAATATATTTTTTTTAAATCCAGCATCAAGGGCCCTGGACACCAAAAACCCCAAAGGCAAATACTCAAAAAAATGAACGATCTTATCAAACCCCGCGAATAAAGGCGGAACAAAAGTGCTCGGCAAAGATGAAAAATAAAAAATGAGCGCCGCATAGAGAAAAACCGGCAGCCAGTATCGAAACAACTTAGATGTCCCTGTCAATGCGAACCCTTGGGGCACGACGAACATCCCGACTTACTCCCTGCCGAAGGACATGACGGTGCGCTGCCTTTTCGATAATCCGTCGCGTAGAAACCGGAACCTTTAAAAATAATGCCCGATCCGGAAGAAATCAAACGGCTGACCTTATTCTTCTTGCATTTTGGGCACTTCTTTAAAGGCGCAGCGGTCATAGGCTGAGATTCTTCAAAACGATGGCCGCAGGCTTTACATTCATATTCATATGTTGGCATTCATTCCTCCTGAAATAATTAACAATTAAAAATTAACAATTAATAAAATATTATATTTTGACGCCGCGCGAACGAGCAAATTCCTGCATCAACTTTCTCTCTGCTGCACTTAAAGACTCCGGGATATCCACAATCACGCGGACCAGCTCATCCCCTTTAGCCCTTGATCTTAAATCTGGAGCACCTTTTTCACGAAGCCTGAAAATTTTCCCTACTTGAGTGCCTGATGGAATCTTCATCTCAACGCTCCCATTTAATGTAGGCACTTCAATTTCACAGCCTAAAATCGCCTGCGCCACGTCAACGTGGACCTCGCACAAAAGATCATTGCCATGGCGTTCAAAAACAGGATGACGACGCACGTGCACCAGAACAAAAAGATCGCCCTTGCCGCCCTCTGTTTCTTCGCCTTCTCCCCGGATCCGAAGATGAGAATCCGAATCAACGCCAGCGGGGATTTTAATTGAAATCTTTTTGGTAACCTTCTCGCGTCCTTGTCCGGCGCATTTTGAACAAGGGGTTGTTATCACCTTGCCTTCACCGCCGCATTTAGGGCAGGTCTGTGTGAGATGGAAAAAGCCATGCGAAACACTCACCTGTCCATGTCCTTTACACTGAGGACATAGTGTCGGCTTACTGCCGGGTTTAGCACCTGATCCGCTGCACACAGGACATAACTCATAGCGCGCGATCTGGATCGTCTTTTCAATGCCGAAAACAGCATCTTCCAGACTTATTTCAACGCTGACCTCAAGATCCCTTCCGCGACGCGCGCGTCGCGAGCGTCCGCCACCGCCAAAACCTTCCCCTTGCGCGCTAAAAATATCTTCAAAAATACTGCCGCCGAAACCCCCGCCGCCGCCTCCGCCAAAAATTTCTTCAAAAATATTTGAGAAATCGGCACCGCGGAAAATATCCTCGGTGGAATATTTCTGGTCAATGCCCGAATGCCCATATTGATCATAAAGGGCGCGTTTCTTTTCATCAGAGAGAACCGCGTACGCCTCGGAGATTTCTTTAAATTTTTCCTCAGCCTCTTTCTTTTGTTCGTGCGGCACGCGATCAGGATGATGTTTCATAACAAGCGCGCGATACGCACATTTAATCTCATCAACAGAGGCGCCCTTCTTCAACCCTAAAATTTCATAATAATCGCGATTCGTTGTCATTTAAATACAAAGGCTAAGGTTAAGGCTAAGGTTAAGAAAAATTTTCCTTAACCTTAAACCTTAACCTCAACCTGTCCTTTCGTTTTATTTCTTCCCGTCTTCTTCACGGTATTCAGCATCAATAATATCTTCATCCTTCTTTTCAGCACCGCCTTGTTCCTGGGTTTCTTGCGCTTTTTCCTGACCAGCGGCTTGCGGGCCATTGCTTTGAGCTTTCTGTTGAGATGCGGCCTTATATATTTCCTCCGCCAATTTATGCGAAGACTTAGTAAGGTCTTCCATACACCGCTTGATCCGGTCAATATTCTTATCCTTGATCGCTGTTTTCAAATCATTGATCTTGGCTTCGATATCCGCGCGCTCGCCGGAAGAAACCTTATCGCCATAATCTTTTAAGGACTTCTCTGTCGCGTAAACAAGATTGTCCGCCTGATTAGTTGCTTCAACTTCTTCTTTTCTCTTGGCGTCTTCTGTCGCGAATTTTTCAGCGTCTTTGACCATCTTATCAATTTCTTCTTTGGAAAGTTTCTTAGGCGCCGTGATACGGATCGACTGCTCTTTGCCTGTGCCTAAGTCTTTCGCAGAAACGTGCACAATACCATTGGCATCAATATCAAAGGCTACTTCGACCTGTGGAACACCCCGCGGTGCTGCCGGGATACCCACCAGATCAAACCGTCCCAATTCCACGTTGCCTTCTGCGTCTGCCATCGTCCGCTCTCCCTGGATAACGCGGATCGTCACCGCTGTCTGATTATCAGCAGCCGTCGAAAAAACCTGGCTTTTCCTCGATGGGATCGTTGTATTTCTATCAATAAGCTTCGTGTTCACGCCCCCCAAGGTTTCGATACCTAAAGAAAGCGGCGTCACATCCAAAAGCAAAACATCTTTCACATCGCCTTTAATGATAGCGGCCTGGATCGCAGCTCCTAAAGCCACGCATTCCATGGGGTCCACTCCGCGCTCGATTTTTTTACCAAAATAATCTTCGACAAACTTCTGGACAATAGGCATACGCGTCGGACCACCAACCATGATGATCTTATCCACACCTTTGTCACTAAAAGTTACCCCTTCTTTTTCAAAAGAGGACTTGGCATCTTTCAATGCCTGCTCCAAAGGCCCGCGGCATCTATCAACAATAGGACCAATTAATTCTTCAAGCTTGGCGCGATTGATCGTCATTGTTAAATGCTTCGGCCCTGTCGCATCTGCGGTAATAAAAGGAAGGTTAATGTCCGTGCTAAGCGTGCTGGAAAGTTCGACCTTCGCCTTTTCAGCTGCTTCGCGCAAACGCTGCATCGCCATCTTATCATTCTTTAAATCAATTCCTGAATCCCGCTTGAATTCTTTAGCAATATAATCAATCAAAATATTATCCATGTCCGTGCCGCCGAGTTGCGTATCGCCTGAGGTCGCCATAACTTTAAATCCGCCCTCTTTCCACATTTCCATAATGGTGACATCGAGCGTACCGCCGCCGAAGTCAAACACAAGAATCTTCAATTCTTTTCCGGCCTTTTCCAAACCATAGGCCAGACACGCCGCGGTCGGTTCATTGATAATTCTTAAAACCTTCAAGCCCGCGATCTCACCGGCATCTTTCGTCGCTGTTCTCTGGTTATCATCAAAATAAGCAGGACAAGTTATAACGACCTCTTCAACCTTATCCCCAAGATATGCTTCAGCATCCTGTTTAACTTTTTGCAAAATAAAAGAAGAAATCTGCTGAGGTGTATATTCTTTACCAAAAACTTTAAATTTGTGGTCTGTGCCCATCTTGCGCTTAGCGGCAAAAATTGTGCCTTCGGCATTGATGGATGCCTGCCGGCGCGCCGGCTCTCCCACCAACTTCTGACCATCTTTTGTAAAAGCCACAAAGGAAAGAAAAACCTTACCCCAAACAACCCCATCACCCTCCACTTA
>Ga0074195_1001845_pt1 | contig 26876 bp, 22 predicted proteins | sample EPASupsiteHSE623_FD_64525 | JGI IMG/M metagenome (GOLD analysis project Ga0074195, IMG submission 64525) | Bioremediated contaminated groundwater from EPA Superfund site, New Mexico - Sample HSE6-23 | ecosystem: Environmental > Aquatic > Deep subsurface > Groundwater > Contaminated ... | reverse complement strand
TAAAACCATCTCTCCAAATAGAAAGAGATATATCCCTTGAAAGTGATTCAAAAAGTGTTGAATCTAAAAATACCCATAAAACCATCATGAATAATGGAAATTCCTGATTTGAATTTTGAGTTAGTTCTTTTGATGGTAAAAATCTTGAAGCTATTAATGTAATTGTTGTTAAAGTAATTGCAATTATTCCTCTTTCATTAACTTCATAATTAAACAATAAAGTTCCAGTTACATAAGATAAACTTAGCGCTAGTCCTAATTCAAGAAGTGTTGCTTTTTTTATCTCATTTATAATTAACGGAGCCATAGAACCCACTGCAAATCCTAAAATAAATAAAGTTATCATATTGAAGTTTGGATATAAAAAACTCATAATTAACTGAATAGTTAAGAAAATAGAGATTTTATTTTTAATATCTATTTTTATATATGAAACCAATAATGAACCTATAATACCTCCAATTGGAAGTGGCGCTATTAAAAATAGATTTGATGAAAAGTATTCTACAATTCCAGTTTGCGCAATAAGAAGATAATAACAAAGTTCACTTGCAATAAAAAATATTAAAATTAATCTTTGCATAACTTCTCCTTTTCATAAAAATAGATTAAATAAACAAATACAAAACACAAGTCAAATAAACAAATAGCTAGCGCTTCATATCCTAGTTTTCCACTGGCATAAAGAGCGAAAAAAACTGAACTTGCAAAGACTCTAATAATAACTGTTAAGTTCATTAAAACCACTTGGCTTGATGGATTTTTTAAAGCCATATAATGAATAATTCCCGTCATACTAACAAAAGCAAAAACCACATATTCATAAACTCCACTAAAACTAAATCCAATTAAAGGATAAATAAAACTAGCAAGAAGTATCAAAAACACTCCTCCTAACCCATCACTTAAAATTCCAGCGATGTTATAAAGTTCTATTTTTGAATAAGTTCTTAATTTAAGATTTATTTTTATAAAAGCAAAAATAAAAACTAAAGCAAAAAATCCAAAAGCCGTTCTAAATATCCATAAAACTTCACTTGAGATATTTAAAAATCCAGCTTGTACAAATCCTGAGATACTCAAAACCGCAAATATTCCTAAAAGAGCGAACAAATAACTATTTAAATAGATAGATTTTTGAAGCTCTTTTATACTATTTATAAACATAGCAATAACCATAAAAAACACAGATATTCCCATTGCCACATGAGCATGGGCAACGATTAAATCATTTCTATGAAATACCCATCTAATTTCAGGAATAAATAAAATATTTCCCTCTACATCAACAAACAAAAAAGCCAATATAGAAATCAATAAAGCTTTTTTCGCATGAGGTTCAATATTGCTATCTTTAAACCATCTATATAAAAGTGGAACATATAAAAGTGTTAAATATTGAGCAACCCACTCTTGATTGTAAGTTAGTGGTTCAAAAAATATTCTGTATAAAACCGTTCCAAAATAAAAAATAGTTGGAATAATCCATAAAATATTCCATCTAGCTTTAAACTCACCAATATTTAATAGTTTAATGATTAGATAATAAATTGGAATTAAAGCCAAACTCATTCCTAAAGTGTTATCTCCATGAGGACCAGTTACTGTACTTTCAACTTGTCCGATGATTGGATTCATTAAGATTAAAAGTGTTACGGGAGCAATTATTACAACTCTTAAACACACTTTTATCCATAAAGGTAAAGTCGTATAAAGTCTAACAAATTTATATAAAGCTACGATATAAAAAACACCTGCAAGTGCCAATAAAAAGTTTAATTCATAAGCAAAATCATAAAAAGCTAAACCTCTGTTTTTCCCTAAAAGTAAACTCACAACCATAAAAACCAAAAAGATATACCAAAAAATAGTATAAAGGTTTAAATATCTAAGACCCTCTTTATCAAAACCAACTTCTTTATTTATAAGTAAAAAAGGTAAATATGAAAGCATTAATGGAATAAATCCATAAAGCATCAAAGAAATATGAATAGCTCTCATATTTGCTGGATTTAAAGTTTCAGAATTTAAACTAAAACCTAAAAGATTTATTGAATAAACAATTCCAAAAAACAGTCCAAGTGCAAAAAATGCAATAGATATTTTGAAGTTTTTATCTATAAAATTACTAAAATTATTCAATTTTTCCATCCTTTACTTCATAAATTTTATTTGCTAACTCGGCTAAACTTTTATCGTGAGTTGCTACGATAATTGTTGTTCCTCTATTTGCAAAAGTTTTAAATAATTCAAATACATTTAAAGAGTTTTTTGAGTCCAAATTTCCAGTTGGTTCATCTGCAAAAATGATTTTTGGATTATTTATCAAAGCTCTAGCAATGGCAACTCTTTGTCTTTGACCTCCTGAAATTTCATTTGGATATTTGTCTATTAAATTTTCAATTCCTAAAAGTTTTAATAAATCAAAAATCTCTTCTTTTGAAGCCTTTTCATTTGCAAGATTTATATTTTCTTTTACACTTAAATAATTGATTAAATAGTGAAATTGAAAAATAAAACCGATATTGTTTTTTCTAAAATCATCTATATTTTTTATATCTTTGTAGTTTATATTTTCATAAACTATATCTCCACTAGTTGGTTTTAAAAGTGTTGATAAAATAGATAAAAGCGTAGATTTCCCACTTCCACTCTCTCCAATTATTGCTATAAATTCACCACTTTTTATCTCTAGATTTATATTTTCAAGAGCTTTGTCTTTATTGTAATAGTGAGTTAGATTTGTTACTTTCATCATATTTTATTTCCTTGAATTAATTCAACTGGATCTGTTTTTGCAGCATTTAAAGCAGGAATTATCGAGCCAAAAATAGCCATAAAAATTGAAGTTATAAAAATATAAAAAGCTAATTCATTTGAAATTTCACCATTTACATAACCTTGTAAACTTGAAATATTTTTTATAGAAAACAAAACAATATGTGAAATGACAAATGCACTTATAAAACTAGTAAGTCCCAAAATGAAACTCTCAGTCATAATTGAATAAACAATTTTTGAAGTACTTATTCCTAAAGCTCTTTTGATTCCAAATTCACTTTTTCTTTGATTTATTGTAATACTCATTAAACTTACGATTCCCAATAATCCCATAGAAAAGGCAATAAACGAAATAACATTTGATGAGGTTTTTATGATTTTAAATTGATTATAGTTATCCACAAAATTTTGAGTTGATTTAGCATCAATTTGATCATTTATAACTTTTATGTCATTGATAATGTTTTCAACATTTGAATTAAGTGCGGTGTTTACCATAATCATAGAGGCTGATTTATTAAAAATCTCTCCCGCATCATTAATAGTTAAAACAACTCCACCATTTTCAAAACCTATTTCACTTTTAAAAATCCCAGAAATTTTAAAAGTTTTATTTGCAATTTGGATTTCTTTTTTATTTACTAATTGGTCATAAATAGATTTTCCAACAATTACTTCATTTTTATTTGGATAATTCCCAGAAACTAATTCATAGTTTTTAAATCTATTAGAACTAGCTCCATAAACAGCAACAATTGGAAGTTTTTCAACGGGACTTGCACCAACAATCAAAGCAGATGATTCAATTACACCTTGAATCTTATTTATTTGTTCTGTTAAATTTATATTTACATTTGAAAAAAATGTATCAGAAATCTTTGCTTGAGTAATAATAATATCTCCATCACTTTTAAGCATTGAAGAATACATTGTTATTATTCCATTTGAAATTGAACTAATTAAAAAAATAGAAACTATTGAAAAAATTAGGCTTAGATAAATGAGTATAGTTTTTAATTTATTAGCCATTAAAGCTTTAAACGCGAATGCAATCAAAGATTATCCTTTTATATTTTTGTTAGTTTAATCTTTGAATATGAATAAAGAGTGAATTAAATATGAATTTTTGTTCATAATTGGATAGAATAACAAAAAAATGATTGGTAGTAAAATGAAAAAAGAATTAATAGAAATAATAAAAGAAGCGGGAAAGATTTTAAAAAAGGGATATTACTCAAATAAAGATATTACTTTTAAAGCAAAAAAAGATTTAGTTACAGAGTTTGATGTGGCAGTTGAGAAATATTTAAAAAAGAAATTCTCTAAAAAATTTAAAAAATTTAATATTATTGCTGAAGAATCAGACAATGCAAATATAGAGTTTAATAACTCAATTATAATTGACCCAATAGATGGAACAACAAACTTTGTAAATGGAGTTCCTCATACTGCAATTTCTGTAGGAGTTTATAAAAATAAAAAGCCATATTTAGCGATAGTTTATAATCCAATTTTAGATGAATTATACACAGCAAAAATCGGTCGTGGTGCATTTTTAAATGGTAAAAAACTTAAAGTTAGCCTTGAAGATAATTTTCAAAAATCACTAATTGCAACAGGATTTCCATACACAAGTGGAACAGATGAAAATGATTTAAATGATGTTGTAAAAAAAATAAAAGATGTACTTCCTTTGTGCCAAGATTTAAGAAGATTAGGTTCAGCTTCACTTGATTTATGTTGTGTAGCAAAGGGAACTTATGAGGGATATTACGAAATGAATCTAAAACCTTGGGATGTAAGTGCTGGAGTTTTAATTCTTACAGAAGCAGGTGGAAAAGTTTCAAATATAGCTGGTGGTGAATATAATTTGTTTGAAGATAAATATTTAGTAGCCTCAAACGGTAAAATTCATGATGAATTTATAAAAAATTTGAATTTATAAAATAACAAAAAAGTGCGAAAAGCACATATTTAGTAACTATTAAATATAATAATTACAATTAAAATTTGAAAAAAGGTTTTTTTGATGTGTGGAATAGTTGGTTATATTGGTAAAAAAGAGACAACAAAAATTTTATTAGATGGTTTAAAAGAGTTAGAGTACAGAGGTTATGATAGTGCTGGAATTGCTGTTTTAAAAAATGATAGAATTGATGTTTTTAAGGCTTTAGGAAAACTTGTAAATCTTGAAGAAAAAGTAAATGCAACAGCTTCAACTGATTATGAACTAGGAATTGGTCATACAAGATGGGCAACACACGGAAAACCAACTGAATTAAATGCCCATCCACATTTGGGAGAATACTCTTATGTTGTTCATAATGGAATTATTGAAAACTATAAAGAATTAAAAGAAGAGTTAACTTCAAAAGGACATAAGTTTGTATCTCAAACAGATACAGAAGTTATTGTTCACTTATTTGAAAATTTTTATAACCAATTAAACGACACAAAAAAAGCTTTTCAAAATACTATTTCAAGACTTGAAGGTGCTTTTTCGATTCTTTTAATCACAAAAGCAGACCCTAAAAAAATATTTTTCTTTAAACATGGAAGCCCTCTAATCGTAGCAAAGGGAAATGAAAAAGAGGAAGTTTTATTTTCTTCTTCAGATGCTCCACTTATTGGATTAGCTTCAAGCGTTGTTTATTTAGAAGATGAGGTTGGTGGAATTGCTAGTGCTGAATCAATAGAGTTTTTTAATGATAATTATTCTTGGTCAAGCTTACCAACTTCAAAACAATTTGCTCAAAAAGATGGTTATAGATTTTTTATGGAAAAAGAGATTTATGAGCAAAGTACAGTTGTTAGTGATTGTATGCTTGGAAGAATTAAAGATAATGAAATTTTATTTGATGAAATTGAAAAATCAATAATTGATGGAATCAATGAGATAAAAATCTGTGCTTGTGGAACTTCGTATCATGCTGGATTAACAGCTTCATATTTGTTTGAGCGACTTTCAAAAGTTAAATGTAATGTGGAAATCGCAAGTGAATTCAGATATAAAGAACCACTTTTAACAAAAGATACTTTATTCATAGTAATTTCTCAAAGTGGAGAAACAGCTGATACTTTAGAAGCTTTAAAAATGGCAAAAGCAGCCGGATTAAAAACTTTAGTTGTATGTAATGTTGATAATTCTTCAATGACGAGAACATCAGATGCTACAATTTTAACACGTGCAGGAATTGAAAAAGGTGTGGCTTCAACAAAAGCATTCTCAACTCAAACTGTTGTTTTATGGATGTTAGCTTTATATTTTGCAAAAGCAAAAAACGTAATTTCAGATGAAATTATGCAAAAAGAGTTACATACATTAAGAGAAGTTCCAAAATCACTTTGTATTAGTGATAAAATCCATGAAAAAATGAAAAGATTATCAAAAAGATATTTACATGGACATGGATTTTTCTTTATTGGTCGAGATGTATTTTTTCCACTTGCCCTTGAAGGTGCTTTAAAATTAAAAGAGATTTCATATTTACACGCAGAAGGTTATCCAGCAGGTGAAATGAAACATGGACCAATTGCCTTAGCTGACCCAGAGCTTTTCACAATTGCTCTAATGCCACAAAATTTACTTTATGATAAAATCAAATCAAATGTAGAAGAGTTAAGCGCACGTGATAGTACAATTTGTGCAATTTCACCACTTGATTTTGATTTAGCAGATGATTTTGTGAAAATAAATTCTTGCGACCATTATATGTTAGAATTTTTTGAAATGTTAATTGTGTTACAACTATTTTCAATGGAAATTTCAATAAGACTTGGGAATGATGTAGATATGCCAAGAAATCTTGCTAAATCTGTAACGGTGGAATAGTGAAAAGGTATTTAGTATATTTTTTATTAGCACTTTTATCTTATTTACTTTATATAAATCAAGATTCAAAATATATAGTTGCAGGTGTAGGTATTTTTATTATCGGTATGCATTTTATGGAAGAAGGATTTAAACTTTTTAGTGGCGGAGTACTTGAAAAGGTTATTTCTAAAAGTACAGATACAATTCCTAAATCTATTGGATTAGGAGTTGTTGCAACGGCTATTCTTCAGAGTTCATCACTAATATCTATTATTGTAATCTCTTTTTTATCTGCAAAATTAATAAGTTTATCAGGAGCAATTGGAGTAGTTTTTGGCTCAAATGTTGGAACAACAGCAACGGCATGGATTGTCTCTTATTTTGGTATGAAAATTGATATTGCTGCTTTTGCATTACCAATGATAATTTTTGGTGTAATTTTTAGATTTTTTAAACAAAAAAATATTCAAGGAGTTGGAAATATATTCTTAGGTTTAGGATTTGTCTTTTTAGGTATTGGATATATGAAAGATGGATTTGAAGATTTAAAACAAGGAATAGATTTAGCTCAATTTTCAATTGAGGGATATTATGGAATTTTTATCTATATTGTTATTGGTATAGTAGCAACAATAATTATTCAATCAAGTAGTGCAACACTAGCTCTTACAATTACCGCATTAGCAGCAGGTCAAATTATATATATAAATGCAATTGCAATTGCAATTGGTGCAAATATTGGAACTACAATTACCGCTGTTATGGGAGCTATGGTTTCAAATGCAAATAGTAAAAGAATGGCTCTTTCTTTATTGATATTTAATAGTATCACTGCTGTCGTTATTGTGCTAATTATGTATCCTTTCCTTGATTTAGTAGATTATTTAGCTAAATTATTAGGCATAAATAATGATGATTATTCTATGAAATTATCACTTTTTCATACGGTCTTTAATGTTTTAGGATTAATGATATTCTCATTTTTTATTCCAAAATTAGTACTTTTCTTGAAAAAACTATTTGTTGAAGATACGGGGAGTTATATTCAAAAACCTAAATATTTAGATATGCAAGTTGTGGCTGTTCCATTTGTTGCTTTAAAAGCTACAAGAAAAGAGATAATTCACTTGTATGATAATGCAAGTGAAGTTTTAAGTCATGCAATTATGTTACATAGACATAGATATTTAGGAAAATCAGATATATCTTTGGTAGTAAAAGAATCAACAGATATAATAGAATTAAATATTGAAGATTTTTATCAAACTAGAATAAAATCTCTTTACAGTGATATAATTGATTATTCAACTTATTTTATAAATGATTTGGAAGATGAAAAAAAATTATATTTATATGATTTAAGAACTGCATGTAGAGATATAGCTGAAGCTGTAAAAAATACCCAAGAGTTACAAGAAAATATAAGTAAATATCTTTTAAGTGATAATAATTATATAAAAGATGAATATAACTATATCAGAGAAGCAATTGCAAAAACTATGAATACTATAAATGAGATAAAAAATAGTAAAGATGAAATTGATGTACTTTCAAAAGCAGAATTATTAAAAGAGTATTTAAAAAGTTTAGATGTTATTGCAACAGGAAGAATAGATGTATTAATTAGAGAAAAAAGAATTGATAAAAGAATGGCAACAACATTGCTAAATGACAGCGCCCATGCTAATACAATAATCAATAAGCTGATAAATGTGGCTAAAGTGTTATGGATAGAAGATTTAACTATTAAACAATTAGGAGAAGATTATGAAGCTGGAAAAGATTTATGAAAAAGCTAAGAAGTACTTGTTATTAATTGAAGAAAAAGAAGATATAGAAAAAAAGAAAATAGAAAAACTTCGAGATAAAATTGAAGACAAAATTTCTAAATTAGAAAAAAAAATTAGAGATACAAACAATCTAGAAGAGAAAACTAAATTAAAAGAAGAAAAAGAGTTACTCAAAAAATTTAAAAAGCAACTAAAAGAAAAAAAGTAAATAACAGCAATCTTTAGCTAATATAATAAACTTTTTGTCTTTATGGCAAATTGAATTCTTTAAATTTTTATTTTAAATTTCTTACAAATTATAGAAAACAAAAAAATGGAAAACAAAAGATGGAAAACAACTCAAGATTATTCTTGTGGAAAACAAAGGATGGAAAACAAAAATGGAAAACAAAACACAATACTTATTTACAAGTGAAGTTGTAAGCCCTGGACACCCAGATAAATGCGCAGATATAATAGCTGACTCTATCGTAGACAAATTAATTATTGCAGATAAAGATAGTAGAGTTGCTTCTGAGGTATTTGTTGCTGGAAAACATGTTGTAATTGGTGGAGAAGTAAAATCATCTGCGCAATTATCAAATAAAGATTATGAAAAAATAGTTTTAGATGCACTAGCTAAAATCGGATATGATGGAAAATCAGCTTTTACAAAAGAGCAATGTTTACATCCTGATGATGTTCAAGTTCAAGTTTTATTAAATCAACAAAGCCCTGATATTAATCAAGGTGTTGACCAAGTTGATGGAGAAATTGGAGCAGGGGACCAAGGAATTATGTTTGGTTTTGCTTCAAGTGAAACTGCTGATTATATGCCAGCTGCTATTACATATGCCCGAATGTTATGTGATAAAGTTTACAATTATGCTTTAAAACATAATCAAAAATTAGGTGTTGATATTAAAACACAAGTTACAGTTGATTATGGTTCAAAAGCAAATTTTGAAAATTGTAATCCTCAAAAAATTCACACAATAGTTGTGAGTGCACCTTCAGTTGAAGGAATGCCAATTGAAGAAGTGAGAGAACTAATTCAAGGTTTAATTGATGATGCAGGATTACCAGCTTCTATGTATGATAAAAAATCTACGATTATTCATATTAATCCAACAGGAAGATATGTAAATCATTCATCTTTACATGATAGTGGATTAACAGGAAGAAAACTAATTGTTGATTCATTTGGTGGATATGCACCAATTGGTGGTGGAGCACAAAGTTCTAAAGATTATACAAAAGTAGATAGATCTGGACTTTATGCTGCACGTTGGATTGCAAAACATATAGTTGCCTCAGGCTTAGCAAAAAAAGCGATTGTACAAATCTCTTATGCAATTGGAGTTGCTCGACCAACATCAGTTTCAGTTGATACAATGGGTTCTTATACAAAATTTGATGATGATAAATTATCACAATTTGTAATGGATACTTTCCCTCTAACTCCAAGATGGATTACGCAAAAATTTGCTTTAGACAAACCAAGCGAAAAAACTTTCCTTTATGCAGATGTAGCAGCACGAGGACAAGTTGGTCAAAGTGATTACCCTTGGGAAAAACTTGACGAATTAGAAAAATTTGAAAATATTCAGTAAATTGATTAAAGGATTATTATGGATTTAAGAAACTTATTTAGCAAAATATCTTTTGATACTAAATCAAAAGAACAGCCAACAAAAAAAGATGCACCAAGTCACTGGATAAAATGTCCTGAATGTAATGCATTAATGTTTTTTAAAGAGGTGGAAGCTCAAGATAATATTTGTCCAAAATGTAATTTTCACATGAGAATAGGGGCAAAAAGAAGAATTGAGATTTTAACAGATAAAGATAGTTTTGTTGAATATGATGCTGAATTAAAACCAAATGACCCTTTAAAATTTGTTGATAAAACTTCTTATAAAAAAAGAGTAGAAGAAGCACTTAAAAACACTGGACGTACATCTTCAGTAGTAAGTGGTGAAGCTACGATTAATGAAATCCCAGTTCAATTAGTAGTTTTCGATTTTGCTTATATGGGTGGAAGTTTAGGTTCTGTTGAGGGTGAAAAAATTGTTCGAGCAGTAAATAGAGCTATTGAAAAACATCAAGGTGTGATTATTATTTCAGCATCTGGAGGTGCTAGAATGCAAGAATCAACATTTGCTTTAATGCAAATGGCAAAAACTTCAGCAGCACTAAAAAAACTTGATCATGCAAAACTTCCATATATTTCTATTTTAACAGACCCAACAATGGGTGGAGTTTCTGCTTCATTTGCATTTTTAGGTGATATTATTATGGCAGAACCAGGTGCATTAATTGGGTTTGCAGGGCAAAGGGTAATTAAACAAACAATTGGAGCTGATTTACCAGCAGGATTCCAAAGAGCTGAATTTTTACTTGAAAAAGGTTCTATTGATATGGTTGTAAATAGATCTGCAATGAAACAAACATTAACAGATTTATTAAAAATGTTTAGAAAAGAAAAGATTAGTTAATAATTGATGTTATCAAATCTTGAAAAAGCTTTGGGTTTTAAACTCGAAGCTTTTAACCTCTTATATGTTTTATGTGATTATGAAACACTACTTAAAAAAAATATCTCTTTAGAAAAATTTGTCGATTTATGCCAAAAAAAAGATGTAAAAATAGTTCAGTATAGAGATAAAATTTCTTCTTTGCAAGAGCAAAAAACAAATCTTTTATATCTGAAATCAGAGCTTAATATTTCAATAATAATAAATGATAAAATTCAATTAATAGAGTTCGCTGATGGTTTACATTTAGGGCAAGAGGATTTAGACAAAATTCATAAAGATAAAAAATTAGCCGTAAAACTTGTTAGATTAAAAATAAAAGATAAACTTCTTGGACTTTCAACTCACAATGAAATAGAAATTTTAGAGGCTAATGAATTGGCTTTAGATATGATTGGACTTGGTGCTTATAAAAACACCAGTACAAAAGATGTATCAACAATTTTAGGTTCTAAAATTTCATATTTAGCAAAAATTTCAAAACACCCAGTTTGTGCTATTGGTGGTGTTAAAATAGAAGATGTTATAGAAAATATTAGATTTAATGTAGTAGGAAGTGGATTTTATGAAGATTAATATGTATTCAATAATTAAACCCTCAAAAGATGAGTTTGACATTTTAATAAAAGAGTTTATTAAAATGTCTTCAAAATATGCAAAAGTTGAAGTTTTTTATATTTTTAATAAAAATATTGCAAAGGCTCAAACTATTGGAGAAAAAGAAGCTCAACAATCTTATAGTGAAACTTATGAACCTTTATTAAAAGGTTATAACATAGCTTTAGATGTTTTAGGAAAAAAAGTTGATACTTATGCTTTTTCTGCATTAATAGAAGATAAAAATGAAGTAAATTTTTTTATTGGTGGAGCATATGGATTTCAAAGAGAATTTTTAACAAAATGTGATATAACAATATCTTTAAGTGATTTAACAATGGCACATAAAGTTGCCAATGTAGTTTTAACTGAACAGATATTTAGAGCGCTAAGTATTCAAAATAATCATCCGTATCATAAGTAATTTATAAACATTTTTGTATAATGAAAGAATAAATAAGAGTTTAAAATAATAAAAGGATAGAAAATGGGTTTTAAGAAATATTTTATTTTCTCAATAATTTTAATTGTTGCCATATTTGGTTTTGCATATAGTTTAGAATTAGGTGATTATAATTTCACAATGTTTGATTATTCACTCACATTACCAGTTGCAGCATGGTTAATAGTTCCTATATCTTTACTTGCACTGGCTACTTTTGTACATATCTTTTGGTATGGAATGATTAATTATTTTAAACAAAGAGCAGTAATTAAAGATCATGAAACTATGATTAAAATGATTAAATCAAGTTTACTTGAAAAAGATGAAATATATAAATTTAAAACAAAAGAGTTTAAAAATCTTTCTTCAATTCTTTTACAGTTAAAAATAGATGTTCAAGGAAATAGATTCTCATCTACAGATGAAGAATTAAATAAAATCGTTGCTGGTGTACAAGATATAAAAGATGGAAAATTTGTAAGTGAAAAAACACTTAAAATAAACGAAACTACTTCTTTAGCTAATTTAAATATGTTAAATAAAGTAAATGAGCAAATAGATTTTGCAGTAGATGTTCTTAAAAAACCGGAAAACTTCTCTTCAAATGTTGTTTTACAATCTTTTGAAAATGTGTTAAAAGATAAAAGTATGACAACAATAAAAAAACTTTATAAAAATGTAAAATTAGATAAAGAAATGGCAAAAAAACTTTTTGAAAAAGATGCTTCAAATAATGAATTTGGTTTCACAACAGAAGAAATTTTAAAAATAGTTAAAGATTTAGATTATAAAAAAGATGATTTTATTGCATTAGCAAAAAATTATGAAACTACTTTAAAACCAGATAAAATTATTGAATTATTTGAAAAACTTTCAGCAGAACTTGAAGATGCAATTCCTGCATATTTACATGTATTATTTGAATATGAAATGATTGACAAAGCAAGAGAAGTTTTAGCAAATACAAAAGAGAGTGAATATTCACCATTTAAAGCTCTTTTAGATTTAAAAGAAGCTGGAAAACACTACAATTTAGAAGCGATATCTTACAAATAATGAATAAAAAACTCGATTTTAGCCGACCCCTTATGGTGTTGGCGCCACTTGCTGGTTATACTGATTTACCCTTTCGTTCGGTTGTTAAAAAGTTTGGAGCTGATTTGACAATTTCAGAGATGATTTCATCAAATGCTTTAGTTTATAAATCTGCACGAACTCTTAAAATGATAGAAAAATCTCCTACAGAAGATCCTTATTTTGTTCAAATTGCTGGAAATAGTGTTGAGTTAGTTCGTGATGCAGTTTTAATTTTAAATGAAGTTGAAGGAATTGATGGAATTGATTTAAACTGTGGCTGTCCAGCTCCAAAAGTATTTAATCATGGAAGTGGCTCAAACCTTTTAGGTGATTTAAAAAAACTTGAAGAGATACTTTCAACTGTAAAAAAATATTCTAAAAAACAATATACATCTGCAAAAGTTAGAATTGGTGTAAATGATAAGATTCCAGTTGAAATTGGGAAAGCTGTTGAAGCTTGTGGAGTTGATTTTGTATCAGTTCATGGGCGAACAAGAGCTGGAAAATATAAAGCTCCTGTTGATTATGATGCAATTAAAGCTATGAAAGAAGCTATTTCAATTCCTGTAATTGCAAATGGTGATATTAAAGATTATGATAAAGCTAAAGAAGTTTTAGCATATACAAATGCTGATGGTGTAATGATTGGTCGTGGTGCTATTGGAAAACCTTGGGTATTTTATCAATTAAAACATGGAATTGAAGATATTTCAAGTGAAATGAAAAAAGAGATTATTTTAGAGCACTTTGATGCAATGTTAAAATTCCATGGACCACATGGTGCTATTATGTTTAGAAAATTATTACATTCTTATTCAAAAGGGTACACTGGTGCCAATGAATTTAGAGATATTATAAATAAAATCTCTGATATTTCTGTAATGCGAGATATGATAGAAAACTTCTTTTAAGCTTTTAATATAATTCAAAAGTTATTTGGATAAAATATTAAACTTTATATAAATAAAGAAAATTATATATGTTTTAATAAAGGAAATATTTGTCTAAATACTATTTTGAATTAACCCTTAAACCAGATAATAACTACGAACTTTTTTTAGATTTATTAAATGCCATAACTACGGATGCTATTGAAGAACTTGATGGAACTTTAATTGTGAGAAGTGAAGATGAGCTTGATGATTTAATTTTTGGTATAAAAGAATTTACAACAGCACTAAATACTAAGTGTGAATTAACATATGAAAAAAAAGAGAATATTGATTGGATAAAACAGTACCAAGAATCAGTTAAAGCTGTTGAAGTTGGGAGTTTTTATATCAGACCATCTTGGGAAGAAAAAAAAGATGGAAAAATTGATATTATAATCAACCCAGCTTTATCTTTTGGCTCAGGTCATCATGAAACAACTTCTTCTTGTATTGAAGCTATTGATGAGTTTGTAACTTCTAATCAAACAGTTTTAGACGTTGGAACGGGAAGTGGAATTTTAGCAATTGCAGCTGCCAAAAAAGGTTGTATTGTTGATATTTGTGACACTGATGAAGTTTGTGTTGTAGATACAAAATCAAATTTTGAATTAAATGGTGTTACTTTTAATGATTCTTGGGTTGGTTCAACAAATAAAACAACAAAAAAATATGATGTGGTAATTGCAAATATTGTTGCAGATGTTTTAGTGATGATTGCCTCTGATTTAAAAAAATGTTTAAATGAAAATGGAATTTTGATAATTTCAGGTATATTAGATAAACACATTAACAGAGTGTTAAGTAAATTTAGTGATTTAGAACAAATCAAACTTATTCATAAAAATGAGTGGATGAGTGTTGTATTTAAAAATAATAAGGAGTTTTAGTTTATGGCTAAAAAACAACAAAATAATAATAATTTTAATAACAGTAACAATAATAACAAAAACAATGAAAATGGGAACAATTTTTTTAACAACAATCCGTTATTAATTTTTGTAATTTTTTCAATAGTTACAATATTTGCTTTTAAAGCAATTTTCCCTGAAGATCAAATGGGTGGTGATGCTACAAACTCAAATATTCAAGCATTTGGACAAACATCAAATAAAACAGTTGCATATTCGGATTTAAAAGGTTTAATTAGTACTGGAAAAATAGAGTATGTAGGTATTGGGAATACACAAATTAGAGCTGTTTCTAAAATGGGAGCAGGAGCGGTTACTACTTATACTGCTAGAAGAGTTATTCCAGATGATACTTTAATCCCTGAATTAGAAAAAAATGGAATTGCTTATGGTGGAATAAACGAAGAAAATATTTTAGCTGATATTTTATTTGGATGGGTTTTACCAATTTTTATATTTTTTGCTATTTGGATGTTTATTGCTAAAAAAATGCAAAAATCTATGGGTGGAGGTTCAGGAGGAATTCTTGGAATTGGATCATCTAAAAAAATGATTAATTCAGAAAAACCAAATGTAACTTTTGATGATATGGCTGGAAATAAAGAAGCTAAAGAAGAAGTTCAAGAGATAGTTGACTTCTTAAAATCACCAGATAGATATGTAAGACTTGGAGCTCAAATTCCAAAAGGTGTTTTATTAGTTGGACCTCCAGGAACTGGAAAAACACTTTTAGCAAAAGCAGTTGCTGGTGAAGCAAATGTTGAATTTTTATCAGTTTCTGGTTCTGCATTTATTGAAATGTTTGTGGGAGTTGGAGCTTCTAGAGTTAGAGATTTATTTGAACAAGCAAAAAAAGTTGCACCTGCAATTATTTTTATTGATGAAATCGATGCTATTGGAAAAAGCAGAGCCTCAGGTGGTCCAATGGGTGGAAATGATGAAAGAGAACAAACTTTAAATCAGCTATTAGCTGAAATGGATGGTTTCTCGACTGAATATGCACCGGTTATTGTATTAGCAGCAACTAATAGACCGGAAGTTTTAGACCCAGCACTTTTAAGACCAGGAAGATTTGATAGACAAGTTTTAGTTGACAAACCTGACTATGAGGGTAGAGTTGAAATTTTAAATGTACATATCAAAGGTGTAAAACTAGGGGCTAATGTAGATTTAAAAGAGATTGCAAAAATGACAGCTGGACTTGCTGGTGCTGATTTAGCAAATATCATTAATGAAGCTGCATTACTTGCTGGTCGTGCTTCTAAAGATCAAGTAGATCCAAGTGATTTTAAAGAAGCAGTTGAGAGACAAATAGCTGGTTTAGAGAAAAAATCAAAAAGAATTTCTCCAAAAGAGAGAAAAATTGTGGCATATCACGAATCAGGACATGCTTTAATTGCTGAGATTACAAAAGGTGCAAATAAAGTAAATAAAGTTTCTATAGTTCCAAGAGGACTTGCAGCACTTGGATATACACTTAATACTCCTGAAGAGAATAAATATTTAATGCAAAAACATGAGTTAATTGCGGAAGTAGATGTATTACTTGGTGGAAGAGCTGCTGAAGAGGTATTTATTGGTGAGATTTCAACTGGTGCTGGAAATGACCTTGAAAGAGCAACTGGAATTATCAAATCAATGGCTACTATTTACGGTATGAGTGATATTGCTGGTTTAATGGTTTTAGAAAAAAGATCTAATCAATTTTTAGGTGGACAAACACAAAAAGATTTTTCAGACGCTATGGCAAAAGATTTAGATGACCATACTAAAAATTTATTAAATGAAAGATACCAAGTTGTTTTACAACAATTAAGAGAAAATAGTGTTTCAATTGAGCAAATGACTGCCGAATTATTAGAAATTGAAGTACTTTCAGGTGAGAGAGTTAGAGAAATAATTACATTAAATGGTGGAAAAGTTTTCGTTGATGGAGATTTACATTCAGATGCTATTGTTGAAACTCATGAAAAAGAAACTATTATTGAAGATATTTCAACTAATAGTGATGAAACTACAGAAAATAAATAGTTTTCTATTTACTTTTAGGGTGAAAAACTATAGTTTTTTACCCTTACTTAACATTCTCAATCAAATATTAGTTTTATAAATTTAAGTTATATAGGAACATGATGCGTAAATATTTTATATCTTTTTATCAAAATATTAATTTAGAGGACAATTATAATGTCTAAAATATTTAGAAGAGTGTTTATTCTAAATTTTTTAATTTCACTAATTGGACTTTTATTATATTCTCAATTAACTCTTACACTATTTGAAAAGGAATTTTTTTATTTAGTTATTATTTTATTTTTATCTTCAATTATTATCTCTTTTTTAGTGTCTAAAATTATAGTTTTACCAATATATCTTAATATAAAGAATAATCAAGAAGAGTTTAAAAAGTTTAATGATGATATGAAAAATATTACTCATCAAAAATCTTTTGAATTAGAATTAGTAAATACTGCATTGCAAGAAAAATACAAAGAACAAAAAGAACTATCAGAAGTTTTACAAGAAAAACTAACATTAGAAACATTAAATAGAGAGAAAAAAGAGAAGTTATTAATTCACCAATCTAGATTAGCTGGAATTGGAAAGATTTCAATAAATATGCTTAATGAATGTGAAGAATCAATTACAAGTTTAAATTTTATTTTGCAAAATATTAATACAATTCATAAACAAATAGATTTTAAAAATGAACTCGTTACAAAATCAATGGAACAACTGCACAGAATTGTGAATGAAATGCACATGAAAAATGAAGAATTAAAAAACTTTATTAATCCAAATGAAATAAAAAAAGAGTTTTTCTTGGATGAAATTGTAATGGAATCTTTATCAATGTTGGAAGAGACATTTATGAATAATAATATAAAAATCGATTATAATTTTAGTAAATCAATTAGTTTATTTGGTTTTCCAACAGAATTTTCACAAGTTATTTTTAATATTTTTCAAAATGCAAAAGATGCACTTATTGAAAAAAATATAACACCTAAAAAAGTTTTTGTTAGTATAAAAAAAGATCAAGAATTTGCCTATGTTTATATAGTAGATAATGCAGGTGGAATTAATCAAAATATTATTGATAGTATATTTGAACCATATTTCACAACAAAAACACATAAAAAAGCCTCTGGTTTGGGACTTTTTATCTCTAGAATTATTATTGAAGAGAATATGCAAGGTAAATTAGAATTTGAAAATGCTAGTGAAGGTGCTAAGTTTATTATTAAAATACCTCTAAAAGATGAAGAAAAGTAGAGTTTTAATAAAAAACTTTACTTCAAGTATTGACAAATAAAAATTTATTAATTATACTTAAACACTTTAAAACAAAACAAGGAGAGATATATGAAAATATTTGATTTTTATAAAAACCATTTCATCAAAAGTGTTAACTCTCTTCTGCTTCTTTCTTTTTCTCTCTAATTATAAATTTTATAATTACAAATCACAACACAAAATAATCAAAACACAGTTTTTCTTTTTTTATTTAAAAAAAGATATAATAAATAACATTTTAAAAGGTTAATATGATGGATAAAAATAAAATTATAGTATTTGATACAACATTAAGAGATGGTGAACAAAGTCCTGGTTGTTCTATGAACACTGAGGAAAAAATTAAAATAGCTTTACAATTAGAAAAATTAGGCGTAGATGTAATTGAAGCTGGATTTGCAGCGGCGAGTCCAGGAGATTTTGATGCAGTTAGCAGAATTGCTGAAATTGTTAAGAATTCAAGTATATGTTCATTAGCAAGGGCAATTGATAATGATATCAAACAAGCTGGATTAGCTGTTAGACATGCGCAAAAACACAGAATTCATACTTTTATTGCAACTTCACCAATACATATGAAATATAAATTAAAAATGAGTGAAGAAGAAGTTATAAAAAGAGCAATTCATGCGGTTCAATATGCTAAAACATTTGTTGATGATGTTGAATTTTCATTAGAAGATGCAGGAAGAAGTGAAATCTCTTTTATGAAAGAAGTTATGGATGCAGTTATTGGCGCAGGTGCTAGAACTATTAATTTACCAGACACAGTTGGATATAGATTACCAACAGAATTAGGTGCAATGGTTAAAGAATTAAGTACATTTGCAGGTGATAGAGCAATTATTTCAGTTCATAATCATAATGACTTAGGATTAGCAACAGCTAATACTTTAGCAGCTGTTTTAAATGGTGCTAGACAAATAGAAGTTACAATCAATGGATTAGGTGAGAGAGCTGGAAATTCAGCTTTAGAAGAAGCTGTTATGGCTATTAAAACAAGAAAAGATGCTTTTGGTGATTTATATACAACAATTAATACACCTGAAATTTATGCAACTTCAAGATTAGTAGCAACTGTAACAGGTGTTGAGCCTCAACAAAATAAAGCAATTGTTGGTAAAAATGCATTTTCACATGAGAGTGGAATCCACCAAGATGGTGTTTTAAAACATCAAGAAACATATGAAATTATGAAACCTGAAGATGTTGGAGTATTTAAAGATTCTACTTTAATTTTAGGAAAACATTCAGGTCGAGCTGCATTTAGAGATAAAATTGTTCATTTAGGATTTGATAAAGTAAGTGATGAAGAGTTAAATGCTGCTTTTGATAAATTCAAAAACTTAGCTGATAAGAAAAAAGATGTAACAGATGATGATATTAGAATGTTAATTACTGATGAGTCATTAAATCAAGATAAAACTTATGAGTTAATTGGATTACAAATATCAGATTGTACAGCAGGTGTTCCAACGGCTGCTGTTGCTATTAAATATAAAGATGAAATAATTAAAGATGCAGCAATTGGTGATGGAACAATGGATGCAATTTTCAAAACAATTGATAGATTAACAGGTTACAATGGAGAATTAAAAGATTATAAAGTAACTTCAGTAACTGAAGGAAAAGATGCACTTGCAAAAGTTACTACAAGAGTTTCATTTGACCAAACAAGTCCTTCTTTTGTTGGACATGGTTTAAGTATAGATACAATGCTTGCAACTGCAAAGGCATATTTAGGAGCATTAAACTCTTACCTTTCTCAAAAAGAGAGATTGTCTAAAAATAACGAACATCAAATCTAATAAAATGTAAAGTAGTTTTACTACTTTACATTAAGTCCCTATGACTAAATATATAATTTCACTTGCCTACAAACTAGAAACATCAACTAAATATAAGAAATTCAAAGAATTTACTTATAATATATTAGAAAACAATTCATATCATTACAAAAAATATTTTGATATGGCGATGATTTTTTTAGTTCTTAGTACCATTGGAATTTTAATATTTGAAGTAAATCACAAAAATTTAGCTTTTTTAACTGATTATGAACTTTTTGCAGTTGTTATTTTTGCAATTGAGTATATAGGACGATTATGGATTAGTTCAGATATGCACTCTATAATTATAGAAGATTATGAAAATAATCAGTTATTAAATAAAAAATATAAAATAAGTAAATCAATAAAAAAAGTCATTTCAAAAAAGTTTGATTTTATACTCTCTCCAATGGCAATAGTTGATTTATTAGCCATTCTACCTTACTACAGACCTTTAAGACTTTTAAGAATTCTTCTGATTTTCAGATTATTTAAAATTTTAAGATATGCAAACTCTCTAAAAGAGTTTTTACAAGTATTTAAAGAGAGAAAATTTGAACTATTTACATTGGGGCTTTTGTATGTAACTGTTGTATTTTTTTCTTCAACAGTTATTTTTTTATATGAAGGGCCTGAGGGTGTAAATCCAAATATTGTGGATTTTTTTGATGCAGTTTATTGGTCAATTATTACCATTTCTACAGTTGGTTATGGAGATGTTGTTCCAATAACAATTGAGGGGAAACTTGTAACTTTAGTTCTTGTAGTTTCAAGTTTTTTAGTAATTGCTTTTGGTACATCTATTATAACAACAGGTTTATCTGATAGAATGGAAATTATAAAAGAAAATAGAGTTCAATCAGAAACTTCAAAGATGAAAGATTTTGTTATTGTTTGTGGTTTTGGAATGATGGCAAAATATTTTTGTGAAGAGTTATTGAATGTTGGAAAAAATTTTATAATAATTGATAATAATAAAGATGCTGTAAATAGTGCAAAAAATCTCAATTATTTAGCGATTCATGCAGATGCTACAAATATGCAAACATTAGAAATGATGGGAATAAATAAAGGTGCAACTTCAGTTATTGCACTTACAAATGATGATGCGGTAAATTTATCTATAGTTTTAAGTGCAAGGGCTTTAAATGAAAGAATTAAAATCATCTCAAGGGTAAATAAGAGTAATTCAAAAAAGAAATTTGAAATTGCAGGTGTAAATGAAACAATTTTATTTAATGATGTTACAGCTTTTGTTGCATCTGAATATTTAGGTCAACCTGTTGCCTTTGAGGCAATAGATGGAATTTTATTAAATAGAGATTTTGATGTGCTTATTGATGAAGTAGAAATACCAAGAAATTCTAAAATTTTTGGTAAAAATATAAATATCATAGATTTCAGAAATTATAGTTTGACTCTTTTGGGTATTATTAATTTAGATAATCTAAATGAATTTATTTTTAATCCTGTTAATATTGAATATAAGGTTCAGAAAAATGATATTTTTGTTGTTATTGGTTTTAAAAGTGCTATTTCACAATTAAAATCAGATTTAATAAATTTAGATTTCAGGGTTTAATATGTCAAAAGTTATAATTTATGGATATAGTAATCTTGGAAGTAAAATTGCAAAGAGTTTAAAAAATTCAAAATTTGAAATAATTATTGTTGATTTTGATGAAGATAATTATAATAAAGCAATTTTAGATGGTTTTAATGCTTTTCATAAAGAGTTATTAGAAGATGAAGAGTTAGTAGAAATTGGGATCGAAAATAATGTTAAGGCATTTTATTGCGTAAGTGATTCTTCAAATAATAACTTTTTTGTTACACTTTCAGCAAGAAATTTAAATAAAAATATTAAAATAATATCAACGGCTAATAGTAAATCTGATAGTAAAAAGATGTTATTAGCAGGTGCAACTAAAGTAATTAATCCTTATGAAATTGGTGCTCTAAGAATGTTTAGATTATTAGATAAACCAATTATTTCCCATGTTTTAGATGAAATCTTATTTGGTGATTCTTTATTAAATATTGAAGAATTTTCTATAATTGAAGGTTCTCATTTAGATGGTAAATATTTAAAAGATTTTGATTTTAGTAAAGAGTTTAATATTATAATAATTGGATTAACGGATAAAGAATTAAATGATAATTTTATATTTAATTCACATTCAAAAAATCACAAAATTGATGCAGGAGATACGTTGGTTGCAATTGGCTATAAAGAAAATTTAGATATTTTCAATAAGTACATAAGGGGCGTAAATTAACACATGATGCAGTTTAACTTTTTTTTAAAGCTTTTAAGAGAATCCTTTAGAGATTTACTTCCTATTATTATTGTTATTCTTTTTTTTCAATTGGCAATTATTCAGTCAGTGCCTGAAGGTTGGGTTAATACAGCTATTGGATTAGGAATTGTAGGTGTTGGTCTTGCAATCTTTTTACAAGGTCTTGAAATTGGAATATTTCCTGTTGGTGAAGGATTAGCAAGAGATTTTGCAAAATCAGGTTGGATAACTTGGATTCTAATATTTGGATTTTTAATAGGTTTTGGAACAACAATAGCAGAACCTGCATTAACAGTAATTGCTGAAAAAGCAGCCTCAATTTCAAGTGGAAGAATAGATTCTTTTACTTTAAGAATGGTTGTAGCTTTATCTGTTGGTTTTGCTATTTTATTGGGTGTTTACAGAATTATAAAAGGTCATCCAATCCATTATTACATAATCGTTGGATATATATTGGTTGTTGGGGTTACTTTTTTTGCTCCAAAAGAGATTATTGGACTTGCTTATGATTTAGGTGGAGTTACAACTTCAACTGTTACTGTTCCTTTGGTTGCAGCTCTTGGAATTGGACTAGCATCTTCGATAAAAGGACGAAATCCTATAATTGATGGATTTGGACTTATTGCTTTTGCTTCACTTACACCTATGATTTTTGTTCAAGTTTATGGAGTTTATGTTTATACTTTTGGTGAAGTAAAAGATGTAGCTCCTTTAGTTGTTCAAGCAGCTGTAAGTGTATCAACTACTGTAACTTTCCAATCAGTAATATCTGGAATTTTTGCCGTTATTTTAGACGTAGCTCCTATTTTATTAATCATTTTATTTTTCCAATATGGAGTATTAAAAAAGCCTATTCAAAATCTTAAAACAGTATTTTTAGGATTTGGTTTAGTAATAGTTGGTTTATATGCATTTATTTTAGGTTTAGAAATGGGTCTATTTTCACTTGGTGAAACTATGGCTTATCAACTTACAAAAGGTGATTCTGTATTTATTATTTATGCTTTTGCTTTTGCTATTGGATTTTCAACAACTATGGCAGAACCAGCTCTTATGGCGATTGCAAAAAAAGCAAAAGAGATAAGTGATGGTAAAATCAATGACTTTATTTTAAGACTTTTTGTAGCATCTGGTGTTGCAATAGGTATTGCACTTGGATCTTTTAGAATAGTTGATGGTGGTCATATTCACTATTACATAATTGTTGGATACATTGTTGTAATTATTTTGACTTTTATAGCTCCTCGATATATTGTAGCAATTGCTTATGATAGTGGTGGAGTTACAACTTCAACTGTTACCGTTCCTTTAGTTGCAGCACTTGGAATCGGACTTGCTTCAAATATTGAAGGAAGAAGTCCATTAATAGATGGATTTGGACTTATTGCATTTGCTTCACTTTTTCCGATGATTACAGTTATGTTATATGGTGTAATTACAGAAAAAATAGGAGTTAAATCAAATTCTCAAATAGAAAATGAAGCTTTATTAAATGATGGTTTAATCGATGTTAATAATATGGATTTATCAACAGTAAATATTGATGGTTCACCAGTAAGACACTCTTTAAATTTACAGTTTTCTGCTGTTGTTATAATAGTTCCAGAAGAAAAAAGATTAGATGCAATTGAAGCTGCCCACAAAGCTGGAGCTTCAGGAGTTACTGTTTTAAAAGCAGATGGAATTGGACTTGGAGAAATGCAGAATTTTTATAGAACTTCTTTTGAAGCTGATGATGCTTTATTGTTGTTTTTATTACCTCAATATTTAGTTAATGAAGTTATTAAATCAGTTATTCATACGCTTCATATAACATCAAATGGAAAAGGTGTTGCTTTTGCATTTCCTTTATCACATATGAAAGGAATTTCTCTTTCAAAAGAGGCTATTTTTAAAGAAAAAGCTTATCAAGTAAATATTCAAAAGGACGAATTGGAGGAAAAAATTGATTCAAATAACGAATCTTCAACAACTTCAAAATAGTATTAATACGGGAAATCCTGTATTAGTCTATTTCTCTGGTGAGAATTGTTCTGTTTGTAAAGTTTTGAAACCAAAAATTGAAGAAGAAGTAAAAAAAGCTTTTCCTAAATTTGAACTTTTTGAAGTAAAAACAGATTTAGATAAAGAGATTACTTCTAATTTTATGATATTCTCAATTCCAGCAACTTTGATTTTTTTTGATTCAAAAGAGTTCAAAAGATATGGAAGAAATATGAGTGTTCCACTTTTTATTGAAGAGATAAAAAGACCTTATGATTTGATGTGTGAGTAAAATATGAAAAGAGCCTTATTAATATTTTTTATTATATTTGTTGTAATGCAGTTTATTCGTCCAGATAAAGAGAGTTCTGTTGTTGATGAGAATCTTCAAATCAAAGCTCCTCTTGAAGTAATGAATATGCTAAAAACTTCTTGTTTTGATTGTCATTCAAATGAAGTTAAATATCCTTGGTATTCAGCTATCGCTCCTTTTTCTTGGGTTATTTCAACTCATATAAATGATGGAAAAAAAGCTTTGAATTTTTCTACTTGGGAAAATTATTCAGCTGAAAAAAAAGATGAAAAAATGAAAGCTATTTATAGAACAGCATACGCATCTATGCCACTTCCAAGTTATATATATGCACACGAAGAAGCGAATTTAACAAAAGAGCAAAGAAGTATGATTCGAAATTGGACAGGAGTTCGACCTAAGTGAGAGAAGAAGTAGCAGAACTTTTAGCCAATAAAAAAGATTTATTAACAGTTACCTATTTTAAACTTCAAAAACTGTTTGAAAAAAAGTATGGAGCAAATACTGTAGTTCTTATGGAAATAGGAACTTTTTTTGAAGTTTACGAAGTAAATAATGATGAAGAAAAAATTGGAAAAGCAAAAGAAATAGCAGAACTTTTAAATATTCAGCTAACAAGAAAAAATAAAGCTATTTTAGAAAACTCAAAAGAAAATCCTATTATGGCTGGAGTTCCAGCAATTTCACTTGAAAAACATCTTGCACGAATTATTGCCGAGCAAAAATACACAGTTGTTTTAATCAAACAAAAGGGAGTTCCTCCTAATGTTACAAGATATTTGGACACGGTTGTAAGTCCTGGAACAAACTTTGATTTTGTACTTGACCAAGATGAAAACAATATAACTTCACTTTTGATTGACCAAATAAGAGGAATTTATTTGGTTGGTTATAGTGCTATTGATGTAACAACTGGAAAGTGTTATTACAACGAAGTTCATGGAACTAGTGAAGATAAGTTTTTTGCTTTAGATGAAGTATTTAATTATATGAATATGCACAAAACAAATGAGATAATTGTTAGTTTTGCAGATAAAAATATAAATCAAAAAGAGGTTATTGATTATTTAGAACTCTCTTTAAAAACTTTTCATATAGGACATTTTAGACCAAAAATCTCTTATCAAAATGAGTTGTTTAAAAATGTATTTAATATTCAATCTCTTTTAACTTCAATTGAGCATCTTGATATGGAAAGAGTTCCTCTTAGTACTGAATCACTTGCTGTTTTAATTGATTTTGTAATTGGACATGATTCAAACATTGTTCAAAAACTCTCATATCCACAAAAACTTGATGTTAGCAGATATATTTATCTTGGAAACAATGCACTTGAACAATTAAATGTGATAGAAACAACACACAATCCAAGTTTAATAAAACTAATAAACAATACTTCAACAGCTATGGGAAAAAGACTTTTAAAAGAGAGACTTACACATCCTGTTAAAGATAGCAAAGAGATTTTACGAAGACTTGCACTTTCTAAAGAGTTATACGATTATCATGCTCCAATAGAAAATGAGTTAGCAAATATTTATGATATTGAAAGATTAACACGAAGAATAAAACTTAATCGTCTTCACCCTTTTGAGTTAAATTACTTGTATGATTCACTTTTGAGTATTAAAGAAGTTGTGACTTTTATGGAAAATTACAAGTTTATAACACCACCTTGTTCAAGTGCTGATTTAACGCTTTTTATTCAATCTATTGATTCAACTTTTGATTTAAGTATAAGTGGAAAATATATGCTAAAAGATGTTGAAGTAAATATGATAAGTGAAGGAATAAATACTCAAATTGATGAGTTAAATATTCAAAATGAGATTTTATATTCAAAACTAGAGATTTTACAAAAACATATTTTATCTTATATAAAAAGTGAAGATTCTAATTTTGTGGGAATAAACAGACTTGATAAAGAGGGATTTTTTATCACTTTAACAAAAAATAGATTTAATTCAATCAAAGAAGAGTTGATGAATTCTCATTTGATAGTTGATGATGAGTTGTATCTGTTTAAAGATTTTGCAGTTAGAGTTCAAACAAATTCTGTGAAGATATTTTGTAAATTAACAGAAGACATTTCAGATAAATATGTACATAATTTACGAAAAATAATAGAGTTAAATAAACTTGTATTTAAAGAAAAAATTCTTGAATTTGAGAAAAAATTTGCAAATTTACTTGAAGAGTTAGTGCAGTTTATAGCAGAAGTTGATTTAACAGTTTCAAATATAAAAACAGCAAAAAAATACAATTACTCTTGCCCAAAAATAGTAAAAACAAAA
>Ga0074195_1001844_pt1 | contig 26901 bp, 24 predicted proteins | sample EPASupsiteHSE623_FD_64525 | JGI IMG/M metagenome (GOLD analysis project Ga0074195, IMG submission 64525) | Bioremediated contaminated groundwater from EPA Superfund site, New Mexico - Sample HSE6-23 | ecosystem: Environmental > Aquatic > Deep subsurface > Groundwater > Contaminated ... | reverse complement strand
AAGTCCCATTGCAATAAACATCTGAACATGAGTAACATCATTTGTAGTTCTTGTAATTAAACTTGATGTTTGAAATTTTTTTATTTCACCCATAGAAAAATCTTCTATTTTATTAAAAATATCACCACGTATTTTTTTAGCAAAACTAGTTCCTATGTAAGAAGCAAAATAGCCAACAATAAAAGTTGATGTTAAACTTCCAAGCGCACATAGAAGCATATAGAATCCTTGAATTAATATATCATTTATTGTTCCATTTGTAGTAAGTAATCTAGTGATTTCTGACATATAATCAGGTAATTTTAAATCAAGATAAACTTGAATTATAACAAGTATTAAGCAAAAAAAAGCAAGTAATAGTTGTTTTTTATTAAGTTTTTTAAGTAGTTTAATCATTTAATTATTCCTTTCATTAAAACCATTTTTAATTAATTTGATTTTATAATTGTATTTTTTTGTAATTTCTTCTAAATCACTCTCATTTAAAAAATAATGTGTTATTGAATGAATCATAATCATCATCATAAATTTAAATGTTTCAAGTATCTCTTCTTTTGAATGATTATTATATAAATTAGAATTAATATTACTATAAAGAGACTTTAAAATTTCATCTTTTTCTAATTCGTTTGGTTTTAAAAGATATTTTTGTTCAGAGATTATTCGCATATTGAGAAAAACTTTTTTATGAAAATCAAAGTAATTATTATTTTTACAGTAGTTAATAATATCTATAAAAAGATCCTCAAATATATTTAAGAAATTCCCGTTTTCTCTTTTTAATAAATACGCAATTCTATCGAAAAGTCTTTTTTTATCAAGATTTATTATATAAAAATATAAGTCTTCCTTATCGCTAAAGTATAAATAAAAGCTTCCCCTAGATATTTCGGATAACTGTATTATTTTGTTAATAGATGCAGAATCATAATCTACTCTACTAAATTCTTTAATTGCAGAAGTGATTATTTTTTCTTGTTTTTCTTTATTCAGTTTAAAGAATGTTTGCTTTGGCATAAAACCTCCTTTACTGCACTAAAGCATTATACAATGACAACTTGTCATATGTCAATAAAAAAAATAAGATTTCTCTTATTTTAACTTTTTTTGTAATGAATAAATTCCCTCATAAATACAATCCCCTACTATTTCAAAGCCGGTTTTAAAGCCAGGAACTATAGCTTCTTTCTCTTGGATTGTCTGATTTTGAGATAAAGTATATCCTTCTTCTGAACTATATACTGGAAACGTTGTTCCGTCACTTTTTTTTACATATCGTATGATAGCAGGCTTTCTAATTATTATTACCTCTGTTCCAGATTCATAAGGCATATTTCCAAAAACAAAAGTAGTAACTGCTAATGCAATAACTGAAATTGCTATAATAAGTCTGTCACCTAATTTTTTTTCTGATTTTGTATCTGCTATTCCTTCATTTGGAATAGTCGGTTCATCATTAATTACTTTTTTCATATTTTTCCCCCTTAATGAGATGATATTTTATCAAATAACTATTCTTTTGTCAAATGTGAAAATATACATCCACAGTAATCTTGTCTATAAAGATTATATTCTTTAGAAAGCTCAATACTTCTTTTATAACCGTTTTTCTTTTTAAAGTCAGAATATAAATATGAAACGTTGTATTTTTTTTCTAATAAAGATCCTATTTCATTAATAACAGCAGAATTCTTATAAGGACTTACAGTTAGTGTTGTACAAAAATAATCAAAGTTTAATTTGCTTGCTAAAGAAGCGGTTTCTTCTAAGCGCATTTTATAACACTTATGACACCTAATACTTCCTTCTTTTTCATTTTCTAAACCTTTAATATAATCTAAATAATAATTAGGATTATATTCACTTTTAATTAATTCAACTTTGTTTTTTACTTTTAATTTATTAATAATTTTTATTTGTTCAGTAAGTCTTTTTTCATATTCTAGTTCTGTATCTATATTAGGATTATAATAATATACTGTTATTTTAAAAAAGAATGATAAATATTCAAGTACGTAACTACTGCAAGGTCCACAACAAGAATGAAGAAGTAAAGTTGGTAGATTAGCTTTTTCTTTTTTTATAATATCCTCTAATAATAGTTGATAGTTAATCTTTGATTCTATATTAGTCATAATAAATCACCTTTATTAATAATATCATAATTTAAGTAAAATAAAAAGGATTGTAATCATCCTCTTAAAGTTATATTAAGTTTAGAAGTAACTTGTTTAATTATTTCATTAAATACAAGCATTACTTCATTATCAGTTAGTGTTTTTGTGTCATCTTGAAAAGTTATTTTATAAGCAACAGATTTTTCATTATCTTTAAGGTTAGTACCCGTATATATATCAAATATATCTACATTAGTAATTAACTTACCACCTGCTTTTTTAATAAAATCACTTACTAAACCTGCTTCTATTTCTTTATTCATAACAAAAGCTAAATCTTTAATAATTGATGGGTATTTTGGACTTTCTTTATATTTAATTTTCCTTATTTTTTTACTAATTAATTTAGTTAAAGAAAATTCAGCTACATACATAGATCCAATATTAGGGTGAACCTCTCCAATAATACCAATTTCTTCTTTATCAACTATTATTTTAGCGCTTTTTCCTGGATGTAAATCATTAATAGCGGCTTTTATAAAACTATATCTATTTTTATATCCTAAGTATTCTAATGTGTTTTCAATTATTCCTTTAATTAGATAAAAGTCTACTTTAGTACTTTCTTTTTTCCAATCATTAATCATATAATTTCCGCTTAGAAGTATCGCTACTTTTATATCTTCTTTATAATTAACGTCATATATTTTACTTATTTCATATAGCAAAATATCCTCTTTTTTTCTAGCAATATTATAGTTATATACATTAATAAGAGATGGTATTAAAGATGTTCTAATAACCATTTTATCTTCACTCATAGGATTAGGTAAAACTAGTTGTTCAAGAGATTCATAGTTAAATAGTTTAGCCATTTCTTTTGAAACTAAAGTATAAGTTTTACTTTCATTTAACCCTAAACTTCTTAAAAAGAATGATATTTCTTTTCTGTCTTTTACATCTCCCATGTATCTTCCTGGCTTTAAAGTACAAGCTGGAAGTGTTGATACTAGATTATGATATCCATAAAGTCTACCTAGTTCCTCTGCAATATCATTAACATTTGGGTCTATATCAAGTCTACGAGGTGGTATTGTAACTACAAAACTATTGTTATTTTTAGTATATTCAAATCCTAGTCTCATAAGTTCCTTGGACATTTCTTCATCACTTATTTGAATACCAAGTAATTTATTAATTTTATCACTAGTGAATTCTACTTTCTTTGGTGTTTTATCTAAAGTATCATGACTAACCATACCACTTAGTATTTTTGCATCTGCATATTTTTCAAGTAAATGACAAGCTCTATTAATAGCAGCTAGTGTATATTCATAGTTTAACCCTTTTCCATAACGAATTGATGCTTCACTTCTTAAATTAAGACGATTTTGGGTATTTCTAATAGTTATAGCATCAAATATAGCACTTTCTATTAAAAGAGTTTTAGTATTTTTATTAACTTCAGAGTTTTCTCCTCCCATAACTCCAGCTATTCCAACTGCTTTTTTAGAATCAGTTATAACAATATCTTTATTTGATAAGATTCTTTTCTTTTTATCAAGAGTTGTGATTTCTTCTTTATCATAAGCGAGACGCACTACTATTTCACTACCTAATAAGTCTTTGTCAAAAAAGTGCATTGGTTGACCATACTCTAACATAACATAATTTGATATATCAACTACATTGTTTATAGAACGCATTCCAGCAGAAACTAATCTTTTCTTAATAAATTCAGGCGACTCTTTAATAACTATATTAGTAGCCATTTTAGCTAAATAGTAAGGGCACTTTTCTGTTTCTACTGATAATTTAAAGTAATCTTTTATATTATCCGTTATTTCAGTATAACTAATATTTGGTAAAGTTACTTTTTTATTTAAGATAGAAGCTATTTCATAAGCAAATCCAATATGATAATAACAATCATTATTGCGATGTTTATGAACATCTAATTCATATATTGTATCATCTAGTCCCATATAAGTTAAAGGATCATTTCCAATTGGAGCATTATTATCAAGTTCATGAATACCTTTTTTATATGTTTCATCATTTTTTTCTTCTAAACCAATTTCATATAAAGCACAAATCATACCTTCTGATTTAATACCACGAATTAAGCCTTCTTTTATTTCAAAATTACCAGGTAAAATAGCGCCTATTTTCGCTACTATTACTTTAATTCCTGCTCTTACATTAGAAGCTCCACAAACAATATTTAAAATTTTATCTTTAATATCAACGGTACAAACATGTAAGTGATCACTATCAGGGTGATTCACACATGTTTTAACTTCACCTATTACTAGATTATCAATATGATTAGTTATGACTTTTTCAACGTTAACGCCTGCTTTAGTTATTTTAACAGCTAATTCTTTTAAGTTTTCATCTTTTAAATCAATATAATCATTAACCCAATTTAAACTAATCATTATTCTGCGTCCCTTCTTTTAAAGTTTTCCATTTCTTTTAAATCTGTTGTATAAAATGTTCTAATGTCATTTATTCCATATTTAAGCATTGCAAGTCTTTCAGCACCTAATCCGAAAGCAAAACCAGTCCAAATTTTTGGATCATATCCGCAGTTTTTAAGTACTTGTGGATGAACCATACCAGCACCCGCTACTGTTATCCAACCAGTGTTCTTGCATATATTGCATCCTGCTCCATGACAGTTAAAACAGCTTATATCAGTTTCTACGGATGGCTCTGTAAACTGATAATAGCTTGGCCTAAATCTTGTTTTAATATCTGTTCCAAATAACTTTTGAGCAAGTAAATCAAATGTCCCTTTTAAATCAGACAAGCTAATATCTTTATCAATTAATAAGCCTTCTATTTGCATAAATTGGTGTGAATGTGTTGCATCATCATTGTCTCTTCTATAAGTTTTTCCTGGGCAAATCATTCTAATTGCTTTTTCACCCTTGTTTTCAAGCATTACTCTCGCTTGAACTGGAGATGTTTGACTTCTAAGTAATATTTCTTCATCTTTAATATAAAATGTATCTTGGGCATCTCTTGCGGGATGTCCTTTTGGTATATTTAAAAGCTCAAAGTTAAATCTATCTTCTTCTACTTCAGGACCATCATATACATCATATCCCATACTCATAAGTAAAGATTCTATTTCTTCAATTATGTTTTCTAAAATATTTGGAGCACCTACTGGCACTTTAGTTGCAGGTAAACTTATATCGATAGTTTCTCCACTTAACTTGCTATTTAATAAAGATTCTTCTAATTCATTACTTATTTTATCCAGACTTAAAGTAATTTCATTTTTAAGATCGTTAATTAATTTTCCTGATACTTTTTTATCTTCATCATTTAAAGAACTCATTAGAGAGTATAGTTCTGTTACTAAACCTTTTTTGCCTAAAAATTCTACTCTTACATTATTTAATTCTTGCATAGATTTAATACTAATACTTTCAAATTTCTTTTTAATTGTTTCTATTTTATCTACCATATTTCCTCCTAAAAAAAATAGTAACTATCCCCTAGCAAGGGACGAATTACTATTTCCGCGGTACCACCCAAATTCTGAATTATCAGCACTCAATAGTTTAACGCACTTTCTACGATTAACTCAGATAGTGAAATTCATATTTTAAATTTTCTATAAACAATTACAGCTACATGTTTACTCTCTTAAAGATTTTTAGAATATTACTAGTCTACCTTCAACGTCATTAGATAAATTCTAACACTTTTATATGTTCTTTGTCAATGAAATTAGTCTTTTTGGTTCTATATTAATAATAAAAAAATTAAATTATTTTTCTTTTTTAAAAACAAATAACTTACTAAAAATATAGTTAAGAACCTGTACTATTACTTGAACTATTAATTTAGAAATACGATCGTTTATAGAAAAAACACTAACAAATAAGTACATTGTTCCTATTTCTATTAAAAGTGACAATAAACGATATTTAAAAAAGTTAACAAATTCAAGTATATTTTTTTTAGAGCTTTTAAATACATAATATTTATTTATAAAATAAGCAAATGTTACTGCAAGTATCCAAGAGATAACATTTGATATTTGATAATCAATATTAATATTTCTAAGTAAATTATATGATAGTAAGCTAACAATAGTTGTGCATACGCCAGCTACTAGGTATTTTATAATTTCTTCATATTTTTTTAATAAATTCACGTTTTACTCCTTTTAAAATTTTCTTTTACTGATTGTATTTAGATCAACTTTTTCTTGAAGCCAAGTAGTGAATGAAATTGGTATAAAAGCTCCATCCATATTTGTTTGTTCATGTTGAAACATAGAAAATGCAACATGATAATCAAGTCCGAGACTTGAACATAATCTTTTTTGAATTTCCATATCATGGCTGTTTTTTTGAGCTTGATTTGCTTGCACTAATAACCATTCCAAAAATTCAGGTATAGCAAACGCATTATTGTGTTTTAAATAATCTACTTCCATTCCATATAACATTCTAGCTTCTTCTTCTGATATATTGAGATATGAAAGTAGTTTACTTACTTTTGCTCTTAATGATTCATCTAGCCCCAATGTTTCTTCTAACCCATCTGCCAACATAAAACCTCCTATATGATTTCTTTTCTTAAGTTTGGATTATTTAATACTTCTATTAATTTATCTATTTCTTCAAATGTATTATAGAAATAAAAACTAATACGACAAGTATTTTTTACTAGTAATTCATCTTTTAGTATTTTAGCGCAATGATTACCTGCTCTTACACATATTTTATATTTATTTAAGTAAATAGCAAGATCTTGTGAGAAAATATCTTTAATATTAAATGTAATTATTCCGTTTTCACTTTCTTCGTTATAAATTATTATATCTTTTACTTCTTTTAATCTTTTTAAAGCATATTTTTTAAGTTCTAATTCATGTTTATGGATATTATCAATACCTATTTTCGATAAATATTTTAGTACTGCTCCAAAACCAATAACACCTGCAATATTTTGTGTACCTGCTTCGAAGATATGAGGAATATCATGATACTGTCTTTCCATATTTGATTCAAAGAAGTTATTCATACCTCCACCGTAAATAATTGGTTTCATTTGACTTAACAATTCTTCTTTTCCGTAAAGAACTCCAACTCCAGTTGGACCACACATTTTATGGGCAGAAAATGTTAAAAAATCAATATCTAACTCTTGAACATCGATTTTAATATGAGGTACACTTTGAGCTCCATCAATTAGTGTAAGAATGTTTTTAGAGTGAGCTATGGAAATAATTTCTTTAATATTTCTAGTATCTCCTATTACGTTAGTAACATGTGCGATACTAATTACTTTAGTTTTATTTGTTATTGCTTTATTTAAATTATCAATGTTTATTTTGTGTGATTTATCTAAATCAATATATTTAATAACTAAACCTAAATCTTCAGCTAACTCAAACCAAGGTAGTACATTTGACGCATGTTCTGCTTTGGTAATTAGTATTTCATCACCTTTAGTTAGTATTTTTTTAAAGTATCCAAAAACCACTTTATTAATTGAATCGGTTGTTCCACTTGTAAATACTATTTCTTTACTACTTTTAGCACTAATAAAATTCTTTACTAATTCTCTTGTTTCTTCATATTTAGTATCAACAATTAAACTATTATCATAATCTCCTCTATGTGCATTAGCTGTATAAAGATTATAGTATTCACTAGTTGCTGTACTTAAAATAACTGGTTTTAATGATGTTGCACTATTGTCAAAATAAATAATACCTTTTTTTAACATTAAGAAATCTTCTCTATTCATAATTCACTTCCAATACTTTTTTAGAATGTTATCTATTAAAGATAATTCATCAAATATTTTCAACTTTTTTACTATTAATGCTCTAACAAGTAATCTTTTTGCTTCAATTAGTGGTATTCCTCTAGATTCCATATAAAATATAGCATCAGAATCAAGTTTACCTATTAAAGCTGAATGATTTGCCGTAACATTATACTCGTCTATTAACATAATTGGTCTAACAACAGACTTGTAATTATTTTCGTTTATTACTTGTGTTTCTTGATTTAAAATACAACTGGTTTTTCCTCTTTGAACATCTCCTGTAATATTAAAAGTTACTGTTCCTTTTTTTATGCTAACACCATTTAAGGAAATATCACTTGTAGTATTACTAGCTTTATGATTTATTATAAAGTCATATTCTTCTTCTTTTTTAGCAATTGTTTTAAAATTATATTCGATTTTAGCTTCTTCTCCATTTAAGTTAATGAATGTTCTTTCACGAATTTCTTTAACATCATTTATTTTAAATATGTAAACATGGGCTTTTTCTTCCAGATTTATTACGTTTTGAATTTTTGATGTAGTATTATTTCTAAATTCAAAAAGGTTTAGAACTATATTTTTATTAACGTTTATAACAATATTTAATTTATCAAGATCTTTATTCTTATATTTGATTATTAAATCGGTATCATTTAAAATATTAATGATTATTTTAGCTACTGCAAATGGGCTTTCATCTTTTATTAAATCAATGGTAACTGAACTATTTAAATTGCATTTTAATTTATTATTAACTATATTAATGGTATTCAATTTTCTTCTCCAAAAACATAGCCAGATTTTTCAATATAATCAACTAATTCGTTAGTTCCACTTTTAACAATTTTAGAGTTTAATAAAACATGAACATGGGTCGGAGGAATAAAATCAAGTAATCTTTTATAATGTGTTATAAGTAAGATAGCTGGCTTGTATTCTTTAAAATAAGCCATAACTGATTCACCAATTAGTTTCAAGCTATCAACATCAAGTCCTGAATCTATTTCATCTAAAATAATAAAACTAGGCTTTAACATATACATTTGAAGTATTTCATTTTTCTTGCGTTCACCACCAGAAAAACCAACATTAATGTCCCTATGGATCATGTCTTTATTCATTTTTAAATCATCAACTTTTTGATTTAATTCTTTAATAAAATTCATTAGTTTAAATGAATCTTTTTCTTTACTATGAACAGCACTTCTTAAAAAGTCAGCATTAGTAACACCTTCTATTTCAAGAGGAAGCTGCATACCTAAAAATATACCTAAGTTTGCTCTTTCGCTTACACTTAAGTTATTTATATTAATACCATCATAATTAATCTCACCATTTGTTATTACATAATCCGAGTGTCCCATAATTGTTTTTGATAATGTTGATTTTCCTGCACCATTTGGCCCCATAATAGCGTGTATTTCGCCACTATTAATAACAAGATTGAAATTATTTAAAATTTCTTTATTATCTATAGTGACTGTTAAGTTTTTCATTTCTAATGTATGCATAAAATCATCTCCATTAATATTTTAACAAATTTTTCTTTTAAATGAAAGAAAAAGAGTATTAATAATTACTCTTTTATAATAAAGCATTATCTGCTACTTCATTTTCTATTTTTCTCTTTGAGCGTAAAGACTTTACTTTGTTTTTTCTTAGACCATTTAATGTAGTAAATTCATTTTTCATTATATAAAAGTTTAAACCAGGAAATTCTTCTAAAAAGAGTGACATTTCACCATCTAATAGTTCATTAATATGAGGAGTATTTAAAAATCTAGAAATGCTATCATTTAAACAAATATTTAAATCTACTGTTTCAACAAATGTTCCTGTAAAATCTAATGTTCTAATTTTGTGCCTAAAAGCACTTAATAGTTTTATAAAAAAATCAAAGTGTCTTAATCCCTTTAATTCAGAATAAGACATAACTTTATCATTATTACCAATTGGTTTTGTATAACTAAAAGAAAAACCTTCACAATTTATTCCTGCTTTTTTACTAACTTTTTCCAAAGTAAAACTACTTTCTGATAAAAATAATTGATGTATGCATTCCATATCTTCAATTATTAGTTTAGTTGTTGCACCATCAAAGATAACTTTATATGTTTTATTATTTTTTTTGAATGTTATTATTTTTTCTTTTGGAATAGTAAGAGAAAAACTTTGATAAGCATCTACCGATCTAAAAGCAGGTAATTCACTATCCACTACTTCAAGAGGAAGATAAATAGGCTTGCTATTAATATCATCATTAACAACACTAAAGCTTTCATATGAGATAAAAAAATGTAAGCCAAGTATATTAATTAATTCGTTTGTTTCTTGTAAAATTTGAGCGTAGTCATAGTCTTCTTTTGTCATATATACCTCCTAAAAAAAGAATACCACACAAAGAAAAAAGAAGCAATTATTTAAGTGCTTCTTTTCTAGATAAATTAAGTCTTCCTCTTTGATCAAATCCAAGTGCTTTAACAATTATTTCGTCTCCTACTTTAACTACATCGCTTGGCTTTTCAACACGTTCTTCAGCTAACTGTGACACATGAACTAACCCTTCACATCCAGGCCAAAGTTCAACAAAGCATCCAAATTCTTCTACTTTTACTACTTTTCCTGTATATATTTTATTAGTTTCAACTTCACGAACAATGTTTTTAATCATTAAAGCTGTACGATTTATAACATCTCTATCTGTATGATAAATAATTACTCTTCCATCGTCTTCAAGGTCAACTTTAACAGCATTAACATCGGTTACAGATAAAACATTAGAAGCTTCTAAGATTATTTTAGTAATCATTTCTCCACCTTTACCTATTACTTCTTTAATGCGAGATGGATTAATCATAAATGTTTCCATTTTTGGTGCATATTTACTTACATCAGGTCTTGGAGTGTTTATTTGTTTATTCATAGTTTCAAGTATTTCTATACGAGCACTATGAGCTTGATCTAATGCTTCTTTTAAGATATTTTTATTAATGCCTTTTATTTTAATATCCATTTGTAAAGCACATATCCCATTTTTTGTGCCTGCTACTTTAAAATCCATATCTCCTAAATGATCTTCCATACCTTGAATATCAGTAAGAATTGTATATTTATCATCTTTAGTAATTAAGCCCATCGCAATACCTGCAACAGGAGCTTTTATTGGAACTCCAGCTGCCATTAAACTCATGCTTCCTGCACAAATTGTTGCTTGACTAGATGAGCCATTACTTTCAAGTATTTCTGATACTACTCTAATTGTATATGGAAATTCTTCTTCTGTTGGTAATACTTGAAGTAAAGCTCTTTCTCCTAAAGCACCGTGACCTATTTCTCTTCTTCCAGGCGAACCATATCTTCCTGTTTCTCCTACTGAAAAAGCTGGAAAGTTATAGTGAAGCATAAATCTTTTTTCTGCTTCTAAAGATATTCCATCAAGAACTTGTTGTTCTCCTAAAGCTCCAAGTGTTGTAACTGCTAACGCTTGTGTTTCTCCTCTTGTAAATAAACTAGAACCATGTGTTCTTGGAAGTAAATCAATATCTGTTGAAAGAGGTCTTATTTCAGTCATTTCTCTTCCATCAGCTCTTACTTTTTCATTAACGACGATTTCTCTAAAGATATTATATTTTATTTCATCTAAGACTACTTTTACTTTAGTTAAAAGTTCATTAAGCTCTGCATCTTTTATTTTATCAGTAAAATCTAGTTTATATTTTTCTACTACTTTATCTTTAACAGCATCAATTGCAGCATATTTTTCAAGTTTTCCTTTAATGCGCATTGCTTCGTTAAAATCTTTTTCACATAATGCTTTTATTTCTTCTTTAAATGTCTCTGATATTTCAAGTACATCATAAGACATTTTTTCTTTTCCTATTTCTTTAATTATGGTTTCTTCAAATTCTATTAATTCTTTTATAGCTTCATGTCCAAACATTAAAGCTTCAAGCATTAATTCTTCGCTAACTTCTCTAGCGCCTGCTTCTACCATATTAATGGCTTCTTTAGTTCCAGCAACTGTTAAATCTAGGGAAGATTCTTCTAATTCTTTCGGTGTTGGATTAATAATAAATTCATTATTAATGCATCCTACTTTTACGCCAGCAATTGGTCCATTAAAAGGGATTTCTGAAATAGATGTTGCAAGTGATGAACCAAGTAACGCGGTTAAAACTGGTGAGTTATCTGTATCAACAGATAATACTGTATTAACAACTTGAACTTCGTTTTTAAAGTCTTCAGGAAAAAGTGGTCGCATTGGTCTATCAATCATACGTGCAGCAAGGGTAGCCTCATCTGTAGGGCGTCCCTCTCTTTTAATGAATCCACCAGGGATTTTCCCAACAGAGTAAAGTTTTTCTTGATAAATAACCATTAGTGGAAAAAAATCAGATAAAATGTTTGCTTCTTTTTTAACAACAGCTGTTGTTAAAATAACAGTATCACCATATCTTACTAGAACAGATCCATTTGCTTGCTTAGCGATTTCGCCTGTTTCAACAACTATTTTTCTTCCTCTAAATTCTTTTTCAAATATTTTTTTCATATATCCTCCTTCTTTATTCCAAAATAAAAGGCACCAAAAAAAGTGCCTACTATTTATTACATTATTTTCTTAAACCTAAGTTTTTAATAAGACTTCTATATCTAGTTACATCTTCTTTTAAAAGGTAACTAAGTAAGCTTTTTCTCTGCCCTACTTTTTTAAGTAACCCTCTTCTAGAATGATAGTCTTTATCATGTTCTTCAAAGTGTTTTGTTAAAGCGTTGATTTCTTCTGTAAGAAGCGCTATTTGAACTTCGGCTGAGCCTGTATCATTAGTTTTTCTTGCATATTTTTTTACAACTGTTTCTTTAACTTCTTTTGTAAGTGCCATAATATTCTCCCTTCAAATTGTATTCGCTTAAAGTTCAGAGACTAGTTGGAGAAACTAATACCAAACTTAAGTACATGAAAATAATACACTAATTTTATAGTAAAAGCAATACTTTTTAACAATTATCTTTTAAATTTATTAATCCAATCAACTAATTCTTCTTCGCTCATATAACCCATTTTAGATGCAAGTAAACTTCCTTTACTATATAGATGAAGTGTTGGGATACTCATTATTCCAAGGGATCTTGCTAAAGAAGATTCTGTATCAACATTAATTTTAGCTATTTCATATTTATCACTGATTGATTCTAAAACAGGTCCAAGCATTTTGCAAGGCCCACACCAATCAGCATAAAAGTCAACTAAAGCCAATTCTTTCTTCTTATAATCTTCAAATTCACTTTCTTTAATATGTACTAAACTCATAATTATTCCTCCTTATATTTGTCTAATATTTCATTTATTCCACTAATATTAATTTTCTTTTTATTAACTAATTTTTCTACTGAAGACTTACTTACTACTTTATATTTTAGTAAAACATCTAAGGCCTCTTTATTGAATTCATTCGCACTTGTATTATCTTCATACTTTGTTTTTAGTGCTACAAATTCATTTAAAACATTTATCGTATTTTTTGAAATATCAGTAAGAACTGGCGTGTTATTTAAAATATTTGTGCGGTACTTAGAGTCATTAATAAAACTAAAATTAAATATTGGTAAGCTTATTACAAATAATATCATAAATATTATAACATAATATTCAAGTATTCCAACCATCATTCCAAGTATTTTTGATGGAATTCCAAGTATAATAGTCATGTTAAGTAATTTTTCAAACATACTACTTGCAAATACTAATATGCGAAGTAGAAGTGATAAAATACCCAGAACTATTAAAAACGCCATAGTTTCATATACTAATATATTTAATACGGAAACTCCTTTTAATATCCCAAAAAAATCAAAAAAAGGTAAATTTTCATAAAGAATTACTGATAACGGGTTTTTAAGTATAAAAGCTAATATTATTACTAGAATAAATCCTAAACCTTTTACTAAAGCTTTAGTAAATCCCCTTTTAAATCCTATGATTCCTCCTAGTATTAAAATTAAAACAATACTAACATCAATTATATTCATAAAAATCACCATCCTATTGAAATAAAACTTATTGTTCCGTTACTTGCTATATTAGCAACTACAGTATAATCTCCTGTTACTAATACTTTGTTTGTTATATTGCTATAATTCAAATTTAAAGTTTGTCCATTACTCTTTGTTCTATTAACTAAATTTTCAAGTGGATCACACCAAGAAATGTTAGAACAACTCCATTCGTTGAAAGAAGATCTTGTAGTAGAAGCTACTACATATTTAGGATTTAATTTATTTATTACATCAATATTATTACTTTGTGTTAAACTATGATAGCCATTAAATCCATGATGAGCTACTTTATAAATATCAATGCAGTTAGTTGAGGAACTTCCACATCTTGCTTTAAAAATAGAGTCTGCTACATAAAATTCATACCTGTTATTAATATATGTTGTACAGGCCATGTTTGTACATATTTTGTTATCTGTAATATCACCACTCAAATATATTTTCTTACCATTTACACTAGCAAGTGCAACAACGGTATTAGAGTTTTCATTACATACATTTTTTGCATCTTTTTCTTCTGCTGTTACAGCATCATCTATATTATTGAAATCTAGGCAGGTTTGCTTTAAATCTCCTACTGAAAATCTATCTATTGTATTGAATAGATCGAAAGTAAAATTACCCATTGTAAAATTTGTATTGCTGCTTACTTCTTTATATGCAGATCCTAGTCTGTTTTTCCATGAATTGAATAAATTTATTTTCCTTTGTCTATTTTCTGCAGTATCGTCAGTATTAGTTCCATTATATTGTTTCATATAAAATCTGCTTGGTGTAAAATACTGATTTAAAATTGTATTAACAGCTGCATAATGATCATAATGCCAATGAGATAATAAGAAGAAATTTAATGATTTTATCCCTAAATATTTGATATATTTTTGAGTTGATGTTATATTACCAGCATCAATCATGCCATACTCTCCATTACTCTCAACAATTATTGTGTCAGATAAATCAGAAGCATTTAAGAAATATACCTTATCACCTGCTGGTAAGACATATATCGCAACCTCTTTAGTGATTTTATCAATATTAACTTTTATCTTTATTAAACCAGTTGAAACTCCTGTTACATTACCTGATGAGTCAACTGTTGCAACAGAAGTATTTGATGATGCGTATGTTGCTGTCTTGTATGAAGCATTACTTGGAGAAATACTTGAAATATTTATTTTTATACTTTTTCCAACTGATGTTATGAGCTTATCAGATTCAAAAGTATAATCTGAAACACTAATCTTATTTACGACTACTGGTATTGAAGCAGTTTTTCCGTTGGTTGTAGTAACTGTTATTGAAGTAGTTCCTTCGCCTACTCCACTAATTACTCCATTATTTACTGTTGCAACACTAGGATCACTACTTGTCCAAGATAAGTTTTTGTTTGAAGCATTTGATGGACTTAAAGTTGCAATTATAGTACTTGTTTCTCCAACATTTAAATATAAATTTGTTTTATTTAATGATACAGCCTCTGCATATAAATCTTTTACTATAACATTACAGGTTGTTTTTTTGCCGTTTATGGAAGTTGCTGTTATAGTGATAGATCCTGCTTTTACTCCACTAATTACACCGTTATTTACTGTTGCAACACTAGGATCACTACTTGTCCAGTATATTGTTTTATTTAAAGCATTAGATGGAGAGATCGTAGCTGCTATGTTTGCAGTTTCTCCTGCTACTAAAGAAATCTCTGTTTTATCTAATGATATTTGTTCTACGCTTATATCTTTAACAGTAACATTACAGGTTATTTTTTTACCATTTATTGAGGTAGCAGTTATTACTACCACGCCTTCTTTATAAGTTTTTATAAATCCGTTTTCTACTGAAGCTACGTTTGGATTACTACTTGTCCAATATATTGTTTTATTACTTGTATCTATTGGAAGAATAGTTGCTTTAATTAAAGCAGTTTCTCCTGTTATTAAAGAAATTTCTGTTTTATCTAATGATATTTGTTCAACATTTTTTTCGTCATTTTTTTCTTTAACTGTAATTAAAGAATTCGATGATTTTCCTGTACTTGACATAACAGTTATTGTAGAACTACCTAGTTTTAACGCTTTTGCTACTCCTTCTGTTATTTGAATTACTTCATTATCACTACTTGTCCATGTTAAGTTTCTCTTTGAAGCCGTTTCTGGTGTTATTAGTGGTATAAAAGTATATTCTTCACCAATAAATAATTCAATATTAGAATCAATAGAAATAGTATCTACTTCTGATTTATTTTGAACATAAATAATAATTGATGTTGCAGCATTTCCACTTACTGTTTTTGCAGTTATTATTGCTTGGCCAACATTTTTTGCTTCTACAACACCATTATTTACGATTGCTACTTCTTCATTATTACTTAGCCATAAAATGTCTTCATTTATGTTTGTCTTATCATACAAAATCGTATATTTCTCTAAAACACCCATATCTAGAGATGATCTATTAAATGTTATTTTAGGAATCGAGTTTGTAATTTCTTCTGTTTTTATTTTTTCATTTTCTTTAACTGTCACGATTATAGACTTTATTACTTTATTTTTAATGTCACTGACTTCAACAAGTGCTTCACCAGTTTTTATGCCTTTAATATTTCCATAAGTATCAGTCTTCACTACTTCTTCGTTACTACTAATCCATATTAAAGTTCCATTATAGTTATTTGGTATTATTTGATATTCGACTTTTTTTACTTCACCAACTAAAACTTCCATTTTATCTGGAATAACTATATTCTCTAAATCTATATTGTTTTCTTCATGATTTAAATCATTTGGTGATTTTATTTGAACATTGACTTTATAAATATAGCGAATTTTATTACTAGAATCTCTTACTGTTATTTCGACATATCCATTACTAATTCCATAAATAATCCCATTTTCATCGACGGTGGCAATATTATTATCACTGCTTTCATAATTTGAATTAATATTGTTAGAAGATAAAAGGATAGTTTCTCCATTAGAAAGAATAATTTCTTGTATTTTTATTTTTTGCGACCTAATTATAAAAAAATAATATAACCCTAAGACAAAAGATATAATAACTAATGAAATAAAAATTTTTTTAATACTCATATTTATCTCCTATTTACATTATTATATTCATTGTAACACATTTATCATAAAAATTCTATCTACAATAATTTTATATGATATAATAAAAATAGGAGCTGATTTAAATGACTATTACATTAAAAGTAAGTGAAAATACAAAAGAAAAAATGGTTGAATTTTTCAAAGATAACGTACGTACTAAAACTCCTCCCTACGCTTTATTTCAAGCAGATAGTGAAGATACTGTAGTTACTCTTTATGAATCAGGAAAAGCTGTTTTTCAAGGAATTAGTGCGGATATAGACGCTAATATGTGGAAAGAAATGGAAAAGCATTTAAATCCTTTAAAAAAAGTCGAACTAACTAATAGTGAAGACAAAAAAGACACTAAAGATGATATTTATATTGATCCTAAAATATATTACTCTACTTCAATTGGATCCGATGAAGTGGGAACTGGGGACTATTTTGGGCCTATTGTTGTAACAAGTGCTTATGTTAGAAAAGAAGATATTTCTTTTTTAGAGGGAATTGGTGTAAAAGATTCTAAGAAGTTAACTGATGAAAAAATACTTTCAATTGTTCCTAAGGTAATTGAGCGAATTCCTTATTCTAGTACTGTTTTAAGTAATAAAGAATATAATGAAAAATATAGTAGTGCTGTTAATATGAATAAGTTAAAAGCTATTTTACATAACAATGTTTTAAGTAATATGATAAAGAAAAACCTACCGTATAATTATATTGTTGTTGATCAGTTTGCAAAACCTTTTGTATATTATAGTTACTTAAAAGAAAATCCAAATCATGTTAGAAATATTACATTTTTAACTAAAGGAGAAGATAAATCATTAAGTGTTGCTTGTGCATCAATTATAAGTAGATTTATTTTTATTAAAGAAATGGATAGAATAAGTAAAGAACTAAATACTAATATTCCAAAGGGTGCTGGTGAATTAGTTGATAAAAAGGGTGTTCAAATTGTTTCTAAGTATGGATTTGATAAATTAAAAGAAATAGCAAAGTATAATTTTAAAAACACCTCTAAAATAAAAGATTTAATAGATAAAGAAAACTAGTTATTTAGATAACTAGTTTTTTAAGTTGGAATTGTAAGTGGAATAACTCTATTATCAAATTGATATAAAACATTAATATTAAAGGTTTCTTCAATTAAATCACTTCCAAGTTCGACATCAATTCTGAATATGGCGTTATCTTTTCCTGATGTAACACCATCTACATTAGTAATTGAAAAGTCTGCACTATTTATCTTTACATTAGTAGGTAAACCAACAGAAAATTCACCAATGTTTATGATATTAGAACTCATATTAAAGTTTATTGTTTCAACTTGATTATCTGAAAAAACTAAATTTATACACTTTGTTCCACATGACGAGATACTACTTATTTTCCTATCTTTGATAAGTGTATTTAGTCTATCACTAATAAGAGATTCTTTGACTATTATTTCTGACTTAATACCATTTATTATATAAACATTTTTTAAAAATAATACTATTTCTGTTAAAAAAAGAGCGATTATTAAAGTTAGAGAAAAAGATACAACTAATTCTATAATGGTAATACCTTTATTATTCATTTTTATCCTCGATATTTAGTTTTTCTTTTAAAGCTTTTATGTATAAGTCTTCAATATTGTAAATTTCTTTACTGCTCATAAAAAGTAAAACAGAGTTATCATATTTTAACAATTCATTAGTATCTTTTTCTGATAAGTAAAAACCGTTTTTCAGCTTATCAATAATAGTATTTGGGGTAATTCCTGGATATTCTTCAGGAAGCTCCCTATCATAGTTAATATCCATTATATAAGAAACATCAGCTATATTCATACTTTCTGCAAACTCTTCACTAAATTCTTTTACTCTAGAAAATGTATGTGGTTTAAAAATCGCTACTATTTTTTTTCCTGGATATTTTTGTTTGGCTGATTTTATTGTTACTTTTACTTCAGTTGGATGATGAGCGTAATCATCGATAATAACATTAGTTCCAATAATTGTTTCTTTAAATCTTCTAGATGCGCCTTTAAAAGTTTTTAAATGTTTAGCGACTTCTTTAGCATCAAATCTTTCATAGTAACATACGGCAATAGCAGCAAGAGAATTAAGAAGCATATGTTTTCCATATAGTGGTAAATCAAAATGTCCATAATAATTTTCTTCAACAAAAACATCAAAGCTAGTTCCATCAAGGTGATATTCAACATCTGTTGCAACTATATCATTATCTTTACTTATTCCATAATAAAATAAAGGTTTTTTTACATCAAGATATCTTGTATAATTATCATCCCCGCAAGCTATAACCATTTTAGTGGCATTATTAGCGTATTCTTGATATGCATCAATCATATCAGACATGTCTTTATAGTAATCAGTGTGATCCATATCAATATTGGTAATAATTGCATATTCCATTTCATAATTTAAAAAATGTCTACGATATTCGCATGCTTCAACAATAAATTTTTTATTTTCTTTATTCGCATGTCCATGACCATCACCAATTATGTAATTGCAGCCACCCATATTTTCAAAGATATGCGCTAACATTGATGAGGTTGTAGTTTTTCCATGGCATCCAGCTACACCAATTGTATCAAACATTCTAGTAATTCTTCCCACCATTTCTTGATACTGATAGTTTTTTAAATTAAGGTCTAAGACTCTTTTCATTTCAGGATGAGTATCACGAATTGCAGGACTTCTTACAACAATTACATCATCGTCTAATTCAAATTCTCCAGGCTCTGTATAAATTTTTATATTTCTTTCTATTAAAGAGTCCTCAGTAAAACGATGCTCTTTTGCATCGTCATAGCCAACAACTTTATAAGATAAATCATTTAAAAGAAGCGCAAGTGAACTCATTCCTGTACCTTTTATTCCAATCAGATAATATTTCATTTTGCCTCCTTAAATATTATTTATATACAAGATAATTTTATACTTTTTACCTATAAAAGTCAATTAATATGTATGAGTAAAAAAGAAAAGACTAGTCATTTAGTCTTATAATTTATAATCAAATTCAAAATCAAGAATTCTAACATTATCACCATCATTAGCACCCTTCTTACGAAGTTCACTATCAATTCCCATTTTCCTTAATTTGCTTGCGAATCTATTTGCAGCTTCTTCATTTGAGAATTTTGTCATTTTAAGTAACTTTTCTACTTCTTTACCACGAATTACCCATGTATCATTTTCTTTACTGATGGTAAATGGCAATTCTTTTTTAAATTTATATAAAATGTGGCTTTCAATTTTTTCATCTTCAATAAGTGGTTCTTTTTCAATTTTTTCAAGCATATCTGCAAGATGATTAATAACCTCTTTAAGTCCCTCTCCTGTTACTGCTGAAATAGGAAATATAGGTTGGTTTACTTTTTTAGCAAATTCTTTTAATTTTTCTTTAGAATCGGGCATATCTATTTTATTAGCGATTATTATTTGAGGCTTTTTTAAAATTGATGCTTTAAAGTTTTCTAGTTCTTTATTAATGGTTATGTAATCATCATAAGGATCTCTTCCTTCAAATGATGAAATATCAATAACATGCGCGATTATTCTAGTTCTTTCAATATGTTTTAAAAATCTATCGCCTAAGCCTTCACCAAGAGATGCTCCCTCTATTAAGCCAGGAAGGTCTGCTACTACAAAAGAGCGATTACCACTTGCTTTAACTACCCCTAAATTAGGAGATAATGTTGTAAAGTGATATTCAGCGATTTTTGGATGTGCTGCTGATATTTTAGATATAATAGTCGATTTTCCAACACTTGGAAGTCCTACTAAACCAACATCAGCTAAAAGTTTTAATTCTACTTTTATTTTGCGGTATTCACCGGGTTCACCATTTTCAGCAAAAGAAGGAGCTGGATTTGATCTAGTCGCAAATGCCACATTGCCTCTTCCACCACGACCTCCATACGCTACAATTACTTCATCATCATTTTTAGTTAAATCTGCTATTACCATATCAGTATCCGTATCAGTTATAACTGTTCCAATTGGTACTTTAACAACTACATCAGTAGCGCTTCTTCCTTGCTTACATTTTGATTCGCCATTTTCTCCTTTGTTACCTTTAATTAATCTTTTATATTTTAAATCTATCAAGGTATTTAGGTTAGAATCGGCTTTAAATATAATATTAGCGCCTCTTCCTCCATTGCCACCAAATGGTCCTCCCATTTCAACATACTTTTCTCTTCGAAAAGCCATGCATCCATTACCACCATTTCCAGCAAAAAGTTCGACTACTATTTCATCTATAAACATAAATTCACCTCGATATTAAATCTTCCCAATATATATTATCACATATTGCCTTTAAGTAAAAGAAAAATCATTAAAAGTTAAACATTAAAATATTTGGTGCGAAAATCATTAAGACAGCTATTACAAGCATAATTATTCCACCAATTAAATGTGAGTATTTTGTGTATTTTGAAGATATTCCAGTTACTTTAAAAGTCATCATGGCAATCGTAAATATTATAATGTCATCTATCATAAAAAATAAAACATAAAGTATTATATTTAATATATACATGGCTCTAGATAAGTCGTTAAGTGCAAGTATTTGTGTAAAAAGTAAAGGAAGTCCTGCAGAGCAAGCTAGTTCTATTAAGTTAACTGTTAAGGCAAGGCCAATTATTCCTAATATAGATAAAAGAAAAGACTTCTCTGCTACAAATTTTTTAATTTTAACAAGAATTTTTTTTCTTTTTTTATCTTCAACAACATTGCATCCATCTTCTTTGGCTTTAAAAAAGCTATTTATATTAATTGCACCAGCTATTAAAGCAATAACAGCAATTACTAGCTGAAGCCCTCTTATTTCACTCATCTTAAGTGCAATATCAAGCCAAGTAAACATAAATACTGAATATATTAAAGCAGATGTTATTAAAAATGTTAATCCTAAAATCCACATTTTTTTACGGTCTTTATTTCCTATTAAAACAGTTATTAAAAATATTAAAACCCACATTGCACAAGGATTAAATCCATCAATAAAACCTAAGATAACTGCTACTATAGGAAGTGATATTTCTTTGGGATTAACTTCTCCTAGTATAGGTATTTTAACTGTTTCAGAAATAGTTTCTTTAGGATTTTCTTCCCCTACAAATGGTTCTACAATACCAAGTATTTCTCCTACTACATCTTTATGGTGAAATGTACTATAGTACCTTATTGTGTCTTCTATTTTATAACCAACGTTTGTATTATATCCTGTATAATGAACTGACCCAATAACTGTAAATGGAACACTAGATGTTGTATACTCTAATTTATCAAATACTTTACTAAGTAATTCTGTTGTTTTAGAATCACTTACTTCATAAGTATATACTTCTAAGTACTTATATTTTTCTTTTAAATCCTCTAATAAAGCTTCTTCACTTTTGCAGTGAGGACAAGTTTCACTATAAAATAAATAAAGCCTTACTTTTTCTTCGGCTTTTATTTTTATTGGTATAAATAAAAGAATACTGAATATTAAAAATATAATTACCTTTTTCAAACTACATCACTCTTTCTAGAAATTCTTTTATTTCATTTTTACTTTTTTCACCAACTAATCTACCTAATTCTATGTCACCATTTAAAGCAATAAAAACAGGTATTGTATGTCCAATATTATAGTTAGATACTATTTCACTATCAAAGTCATAGTCATATTCTATGACTTCAATGTCATTATAGTCTTTAATTACTTCATTAAATCTTGGATTAGTAATTAAACATGCAGAACACCAAAGCGCTGTTATTTTAATTATTTTCATTAATCCTCCTTAATAATTATACCAAGCAAATTAGATAGCTCCACTGCTTGATAATTATTTACTATTAATCCCTTTAAATTATTTATATTTATTTTTATAAAAGAAATATCCGAAGTTGATAAATCAACACCTAATAAAGATGTGCTTTCAAACTCTGTTCTTACAAAAGAACATTTGTCAAATATTACTTTATTTATTTTTACTGAGAAGAAAGAAGCTTCATCTAAATTTGATTCTTTAAAATGAACTTCTTTTAATTTTATATCAGAAATGTTTACATATTTTAAATTGCAATTATTAAATACTACATTTTCTAACATTGAATCATTTAAAATGGTACCAATTAATTTACAACCATTAAATTCTACTCTTTTAAAAGCTGTTTTAGTAAAATTGATATTTGATAAATCACAGTTGTTAAATATTACATCAATAAAATAAGAATTAATAAGTTCTGAATCTATTAAATTATAGTTATTAAATATAACACTACTAAATAAGTAATCAATATCCTTTATGATAATTGAATCATTTTCAAATATAATGTTTTCATTTTTAGCTTTAAGCTTAGTTTTTTTTAAAGACACTTTGTCTATAATCGGTACTTCTATTTTAACATTAGTTTTTTGTAGCATTTATCAAAACTTTCTAGAAAGTAATCTAGCTCTTCTTTGGTTGTTACATAAGATATACTTACTCTTACACTTGATGTAGCTCTAGAACTATCTTCCGTTATTGCAAGAACAGCTTTGCTAACTTCTCCTGTTGCACAAGCACTTTGTGTTGAAATGTAAATATCATATTCTTCTAAAGAATGTTCTAATGTTTCTGGTTTTACTCCTAGTACACTAAAATTCAATATATGTGGAATATTATTAATACTGTTTATTCTAACATTCTTATATTTTATTAAATGATTAATAAGATACTGGCTATGTTCTAATACTTTTTTATTCTTAGCTTCAATATCAACCAAAGCAATGCGAAGAGCTTTTGACATAGACCCAATTAACGCTGGAGATGGTGTCCCACTTCTATAAATCGTAGTACTCTTACCTCCATGAATTAAAGGTTCAATTCTAACATTTTCTTTTTTTATAAGACATCCAATTCCTTTTATACCAAAGAATTTATGAGCTGAAAAGCTTACTAGGTCTACTTTAGATAAATCTGTTTTTACTTTTCCAATACTTTGTGTTGCATCTACATGAAACAAAGCTTTAGAATTATTATGAATTATATCAGCTAATTCATTTATATTTTGAATAACACCTGTTTCACTATTTACAGAACTTATCGTTACTAAAAAAGTATCGTCATTAAGTAATCGTTTTAAATCTTCCTTATCTACAGATCCATCTTTTTTTATTTTGACAAAGCTAATATTATAGCCTTTTTTTCCTAAATAACTAAGCGGCGCATAAATTGAAGAGTGTTCAAGCTCAGTTGTAATGATGTGCTTTTTGTTTGTTAAATCAGCTAAACCTTTTATTACTTGATTGTTTGATTCACTTGCGCCACTTGTATATATTATTTCTTCTTTTTTGACTTTTAAAAGTTCAGCTATTTGAATAGTTGCTTCATCAATTAATTTTTTTGATTTAATACCTAACTTATGTATTGAGTTAGCATTACCAAAAAAATCTTCTGTTATTTTATTAAAAGTATCTAAGACTTCCTTATTAACCGGAGTCGTAGCTGAATAGTCTAAATATACCATATTATCACCTCTTATAATTATACTATATATTGATAAAAAAAAGAAGACCTATGCTCCAAATCTTCTAAATCTACTTGCATATTCTTCTAATGCTTTATCTAATTCTAATTCATTAAAGTCAGGAAATAGCGTTTTAGTAAAGTAAAGCTCTGCATATGAAAGCTGGTAAAGCATAAAATTGCTTATTCTAAATTCACCACTTGTTCTAATTAATAAATCAATTGGTGGTAAATCCTGATATAGGTGTTTTCTTATAAATTCTTTATCAACTAAGTTTAAATCTATTTTATTTTCTTTCACTTCATAAATAAGCTTCTTAGTCATATCAACTATTTCATCTTGACCACCATAGTTAAGACATATATTTAAAGTACCTTTGGTATTATCTTTTGTTTTATTTTCTAATCTTTTAATTATTTTTTCTAAGGTAATGGGAAGTCCACTTTCTTTTTTAGAGAAAACTATTCTAATTCCTTTTTTTATAAAGTTATTATAATTACTCTTAAACATTGTGATAAATAGATTCATTAAATAATCTACTTCGCTTTTATCTCTTTTGAAATTTTCTGTTGAAAAAGCAAAGACACTTATTACTTTAATGCCTTTATTGAATCCATATTCAACTAATTTTTTAAATGTTTTGCTTCCTTCTAAATGACCTTCACTTCTATTTAAACCTCTACTAGTTGCCCATCTACCATTACCATCCATTATTATTCCTACATGATTTGGAATATTCATATTATCACCCACTTAATTATAACATGGCTTATAAAAAAAGCATACATAGTATGCTTTATTCTGTTCTAAGTGCGATAACTGGGTCTTTTTTGCTTGCTACTATCGCTGGTATAATACCACCAATCATAGTTAATATAACACTTATTGTAAGTAAAATTATTGCATGTACTATATTAAGTTGCGCAACATTTTTAAGTGTTGTTAAATTTTCTATTATTTGATTAGCAGGAATACTTAGAAGAACTGCTATTAATATTCCAAGTAATCCTGATGAAAGTCCTATAATAAAGGTTTCAGCATTAAATACTCTTGTTATATCTTTATTACGAGCACCAAGAGATTTTAAAATACCAATTTCTTTTGTTCTTTCAAGAACACTAATATACATAATAATACCTATCATAATTGATGATACAATTAAAGATATTGCAGAAAATGCTATTAAAACAATAGTGATAGCATCCATGATACTACCTGATAAGTTAGTTATTGTTTTTGCGTAATCTGTATATATAATTTCATTATCTTCACTTAAATCTTTATTATAATTATCTAAATATTTAATTAATTCATCTTTTGACTCAAAGTCTTTTGGATAAATCTGAATCATATAAGGAGCTGAAGTACTGCCTAAATAGGCAAGCATCATTTCTTTCGATGTTTTTCCTTCTTCTGTTGTTAAATCAAATTTTTCACGTGTTAAGACATTATAATCAACAGCTAATTGCTTAGTAATTATTTTAGAATTCTTATTATTTTCAAATATATGATCAATTAAAGATTCTTTATAACATAATCCTGTTCCACTATATTTAGCAAATGTATTATCTTTCTTACCACGAATAATACCTGTTATTTTTAGTGTAACATTAGAAGCATTATTGTAAATAGTATTATAATCGGTATTTAAGACAAAGCCATTTTCTACTTCCTTATAATATGAATCGTTTAAAACAACTTTGATTTCTTTATTAAGAAGATCATCAAAAGACACTTCACTATTTTCGTCATATCCAAGTGCTTCTAATATTTTAGAATCTAATCTATTGTTATAATCAATTAGTAAAACTATTTCATTATAATTAACATTCATCTTACCATATATAACATCAAAATTGTCAGTTATAACAGTGTTATTTCCATTAATTGATTCTGGAAGTGGAAATAGTATATTTGATTTAAGAGGTACAATCTTATTATTGCTCTTATATAATAAATTAAGATTAGTGCTTCTTATATAACTAATACCACCTATTAAATTACTATCAATCTTCTCTAGATAATCAATATATTTTATATCTAATTTGTTAGTATGTGTCATACTTTCAAATGAAACAAGAGGATAAACTTTTTTCGTATCACTATAGGAAGTTTCAGTTTCTTTCATACCCATTAAAGCTTCTCTATCTTCTTTAGTAGCAATTGAAACTTCTTTTGATATTACAACTGGCATTTGCGCTAAAGTATCTTTTTCAAAGTTATCTATTTGAATTTGAAAACCATTTGATAAGGATAAAATTAAGGCTATTCCAATAATACCTATACTAGATGCAAAAGATGTAATAAATG
>Ga0074195_1001842_pt1 | contig 26954 bp, 25 predicted proteins | sample EPASupsiteHSE623_FD_64525 | JGI IMG/M metagenome (GOLD analysis project Ga0074195, IMG submission 64525) | Bioremediated contaminated groundwater from EPA Superfund site, New Mexico - Sample HSE6-23 | ecosystem: Environmental > Aquatic > Deep subsurface > Groundwater > Contaminated ... | reverse complement strand
GGGTGCCCCCCGGGCCCCCCCCTCTACAGCCATCCCAGTGGGGGAGCACTCAAGTGCTCCCCCCTACCTGCGCCCGCTTCGCTGCAAACCAAAATCCTGTCTTTTTGCCTCATAACCTTATTTGGGGACAAGTCTATTTATGGCGGTGAATGTCGCGGCGGCGGTCGCGCTTTCGCTGTTCGCGCCGGGCGCGGGACAGTTTTATAACGGCGATTACGTCAAGGCGGCGGTTTTCGCGGCAGTGTTTTCCTGCGGGCTGACCGTGCTGGCTCCTCTGGCGGCCAGAGCGCTGCGCAGCCGCGGCGCGCGGCCCGTTTTGCTTGCCGCCCGCGCCGCCAACACGGTGTACGCCTCGTTTGCCGTCATCTCGGTGGCGGATGCGGGCTGGCGGGCATGGCGCGCGCAAACCGGCGGAATAGACTGGCGGCAGCTCGTTTTTGCGGCGCTTTTCGGGGTTATAATAGCGGGATTGGCGCGCAACCTCAAAGCGCCCGCGCTTGTGAATATGATAGCCGGAATGGAAGGGTTTTCCGATATGGTGTTGGGACGTTTCCAGGAAAAAAAATGAACAGAGTGCGTGACCGGTTTTCAACCTGTGCCGCGCTGTGCGCCGCGGCGTGCGTGCTGCTGTTGCTGGCGCAGGCATACCAGTTATGGCGTTACGGTCCGGGACTGCTGACCGCGGCCATAACCGTTGCAGTGGCGGCGTTTGTCATCGCTTTGGAAATGTTCCGCCGCCATGCCGCCGCCATGGAAAAGCTGAACCGCTACATTATGGCGCTGGTGATGCACGATATTAAGAATCCGCTCGCCTCGATACTGATGTCCGTCACCTCCGCCGAGCAGGACGAGAGAAACAGCCCCTCCACCAGGGAGTTGCTTTCGATGGCCAGGAAGAGCTCGCTATTCCAGCAGCGGGTCATCGAATCCCTGCAAACGATAGTCTGCATCGAAGCCGGCGATTGCCGGCTGTCGCCGCATCCGATACGCCTGACCGACTTGCTTGACGATTGCCTGGTGCAGACGCAAGCCCTGAGTTACGGCAGACACATCCGCATCGAAATAAAAAAGAGCGATAAATTTCCGTCCATAATCCGCGCTGATGTTGAAATGCTGCGCAGCGTGCTGGTGAATCTGCTGCTAGATTCCATAAAATACACGCCCAAGACCGGCGCTATAACGATTACGGCGGAGGCGGAAAACAAAACCGTGTCCATTGAAATCGCCGATACCGGACACGGCGTGGACCCCGCTTATCTCGAGACATTTTTCCTGAAATACACCGACGTGAATGTGCGCAAAAAATCCGCCCGCAAGGGCATCGGGCTCAACCTGTATTTCTGCCGCCTCGCGGTGGAAGCCCACGGCGGCAAAATAAGCGCCGCCAATCTGCCGGAAGGTTTCGCCGTAAAATTTACGCTGCCGCAGGCGGAGTAACCGCAGCCGCGCACGGGCAGGTATCGGAGGAATCGTTTATGGACATGACAGGAATTCCGTTTGCGACAACCGAGTGGTCGGAAGTTGAACGTACAGAGCATAAAGGCGAGCGCGGCGCGGCGTACTGGCGCACCCGTCAATTCGGGCAGATTCGCGTTCGCATGGTGGAATATACGCCTGGTTATCTCGCCGACCACTGGTGTGCGAAAGGCCACATACTGCTTTGCGTTGAAGGCGAATTGCATACCGAACTCAAAGATGGACGGCTGTTCGTCTTGAAACCCGGCATGAGCTATCAGGTCTCGGACAATGCCGAACCTCATCGCTCTTTCACGGATGCGGGTGCCAAACTGTTCGTGGTGGATTGACGCTATCCCATGGGTTTCTCCGCTCATTTCAGCGCGGCGGCGCTGGCGGTTCTGGGCGCGCTGGTTTTTCTGGCGGGATTTGTGGACGCGCTGGCGGGCGGCGGCGGCTTTATTACTTTGCCCGCCTATCTCGCGGCGGGGATTGACCCTAAATTTCTGCTGGGCACCAACAAGCTGTCCTCCATGCTGGGCACTTCCGCAGCCTGCCTCAAGTATAATATCCATGTAAAATTACCGTTCACAAAACTGCCACTGTATATATTCTGCACTTTGTGCGGCGCGGGATTGGGCGCGTATGCCGCGACTTTGCTCAACCCCGGTTTTGTGCGCTATATACTCGTGCTCGGCTTGCCGCCGATGGCGTGGTTTATCCTGGCGAACAGGGATTTCGGCGCGGGCGCGGCGGGGCATATACCCGCCGCGAAGCAGGTTGCCAGACTCTGCGGCATTACCGCCGCGGTGGGATTTTACGACGGCTTTTTCGGCCCCGGAACCGGCACGCTGCTGGCGATAGCTTTCACGCGGTTTGCCGGACTGGAACTGGTGCCCGCCACCGTGCTGAGCAAATATATCAACCTCAGTTCCAACATCGCCGCGCTGGCGTGGTTTTTATACGCCGGGCGGGTGGACGTGAAGCTCGGATTGCTGACCGGCGTTTGCGGCGTGGCGGGCAACTGGCTTGGCGCCCACGCCGGAATAAAACAAGGCCGGCGGCTGATACGCCCCATGCTGGCCATAGTCTGCGCCGGTCTGCTGCTGAAAATAATCTGGGACGGTTGGATAAAACGATAATTCAATAGTTATCTGGATTCCCGTGAGAACTCGCTGCCGGGCGCATCGTCGCGGGAATTCCCGCCATCGGTGAGATAATTGGGCACGCCATCGGCGGACAGACGGAAGCGATGACCCGGCGCATCAACGGAATAAATGAACGGTTTACCGGTGAACGGGTTTTGCAAATCGGAGGCGCTGCTGAATGAGGGAACAAGCTGTTCCAGTTTTTGCGGATACCTGCCCGATTTGTTTCTGTAGCCGTTAAGCGCGCTTATCGCCAGCGCCAGCCTGATTTTGGCGCGCATGCTGACCTCGCGGGCGTAAATCTTGATAAACCGCGGAGGAGCCACTACGGAGGCAGACGCCAGCTCCCACATTAACGGATATACCATCAGGCGTTCGAAACGCAAAAATGTGGCATCCTCGAGTTTTCCTATAGCCGGAGCGGCAACCGTCCAATCGCCGGTGAAGCGCTCGCTTAAAAAAACCAAATACGGCATATGCGTAAAGGCAGCAATGTCAGCCCCGAACCCCAGCCACCACAGAGGCGTTGGCAGATAATAAAGGGCTGATTGGCGGAAAAAAAGCCATACATCAAAAGGTTTTGGCAACCACCACTTCCAGTTCCAGCGCATGAATTCCGCCGAATCAAGCAGTACAGCCATTTCCGTCCGCAAACCCTCCCTTGCCGGATGCTTTTCCTGCATGGCTTTGAATTGCCCGATAACGGCAGGTGGCAGCGTCATATGTGAATTTCGGAGGAGAATATTGGCCGTCATATCGGCTGAATCGCCGTACATGAACATCCAGACCAGCTTCGCCACGAACACGGAACTTGAACCTGTAAGCTCCGACAGCAGCAACTGCCTGTCCAGATAGCGCCAGGCGGCGGCTTTCCCGCCGTGCTCCGCGCTCAAATACATTTTCACCAACAGCAGTTTTGAAACAGCCAGCGCAGGGCCATAGTGAGGAACCGGCGCGGTAAACGGCTCGCGGGCCATCGTTTGGTAATCCATCGGGTCAGAGTACTCCCGTTTGTCCAGCAGCGGAATTATTTTTTCAAGCGCCGCATCGTATTTGACCGATAATCCGATTGCCTGCTCAGCCATTGCGGCGTCCCATTTTTCAATTTTTATTTTGCTTATTTCCCGCCGTGCTTTATCGTCAAGCGATTTGCGCATAGTCGGATAAAGGCGGTCGGCGCCATGCCTCCCAGAATCATATTGCGTCATGGAAGTTTTATAACCTTTGGCGGCAAGTTCGGCCTTGACCGCTTCAAGGCGCTTGTGCGCGACCCAGCCGGAACCGCATTCCACCAGTCCCAGCAAGACAGCCAATGCCGCGAAATGGACGAGCACTGGCAGCATCTTCGCCGGGTACACGACTCCGAGCTTATGAGACACCCCCGATTTCCAAAGCAGGACGCCGCCAGTCTCGAACCGCGCAGGCTCAGGCAGCGGTACAGTCTCAACTCCCAGACAGGATTTGATTCTGGCGTTCCAATTGACCAGCCTTGAGAAAAGCCACAGCAGCATAAGCGAAACACCGATTACAAGAATGCCGGACTGCCAGCGGTTTATCAGTGAGGCGATATGAATTTCAACGGACAATACACCGGAGGCTATTAAAAACAGCGCCGCCCCGGCAAAAAGCATATGAATGCAGTTTGCAATGACAATGCGCTTGAGCAGTTGCCGCTCCACTGATACGATTCTCATGAAATCCTCCCGTCCGGCGAAATGCAATCCGAATCCCGTCCCTGCTCGATGTCCGGCGTGAAATATCCGCTTTTGGACGGACGTTCCGGCAGCCATGCCGCCCCCGCAAACAACAGGCACAACACCAGCGCAGCCGCCGCCAAACGCCATTCAAAGCCAAGAGCCATGACAGCCCTACGGGGACGTTTCACTTCCTTCAGCCGGTGCTCAAGCCGCGCATAAAATCCGGCGGGCAGTTCGCGCGGCCGCGCGGCGCGGAGCAATCCCTGCGTGCGGCGCAACGCGGACATTGCCGCCGAACAGGACGGACAGTCCGCGATATGGGCAATGAATTCACGATTCAGCGGCTCCTGCAATTCGCCGTCCAGATATGCGTTCAGATATTTTGAGAAACCGCATTGCGTTTTCATGGCTTGTTCTCCCGGAGCATGCCCGCCAACAGCGCTCTGGCGTTATGCAGCCTGCTTCTCACCGTGCCGACTGGAACGCTCATGCTGTCCGCTATCTCCTCGTACGACATTTCCTCCCATTCCTTCAGCATGAGCGCCAGTTTGAGTTTCAGAGGCAATTTCTCCATGGCTGCATGCAGCCTTTCACTTTCAAAACCTCCGTCCGGCAACGCATCGTCTGCGGCCTCCGGCGCGGGCATGTCGAAATACTCGTTTTCAGAGTCCACGCGCACGGATATCTTGCCGAACACGCTGCGGTAAAAGCTCCTGCGCCAGTCGAGGGCGGTTATTCTCGCCAGGCCGTAAAACCACGTCTTGAACGAGGAGCGGCCTCCGAATGCCGCGGCGCTTTTATGCAGCCGGATGAAAATTTCCTGCACTATATCCTCGGCTTCGTCGCCGTGCTCGGGGTTTATCCAGAGCGCAAGCTGGTAAGCTTTCGCCGCGTAGCGGCCGGCAAGCTCGTTGAAGGCGTCGTCGTCGCCCGCAAGAAATAGTGCCAAAAGTTTTTCGTCGCTTGCCATAGCTGCCACATTCATTAGTCGCCGCCAACGTGAAAAAGTTCAAAAAGTTTTTCACAAACCTTATTACCCAAATATAATGCATTTTTTTGACATCCCAAGGCGCGGGAATGCAACCGGTTTTTGCCGGCAGCGTAGTGCTTTGGAAATGCCGGCGGATGTGGATAACTATATTGTGTTATAAAGAATCGCCCAACGGTCCTGGTTTGCTCACGAGAGCTTACAATATATGCTGTACTTTAGCGAAAAACATTGCGGCAAAAAGCTCTTGCGCGGAAAACAAAAATAGGCAACAATATTGTTGCGCCGGCAGGAAAATGCGGTTGCCGCCGGCTTGCCGGCCCGGCGGGCGCGTGAAATAGGTATTGCATGAAAAGCATACATTCGGGACATCATAAACGCCTGGTTTCCAAGCTGATAACGGCGCGCAAGGAGGCCGGATTGCTCCAGCGCGAGGCGGCGCGGCTTCTCCACACCACACAATCATATCTTTCCAAAATCGAATCGGGACAGGTCCGGCTGGATATAATCCAGTTGAAAAAATTTGCCGCGATTTATCACAAGCCGCTCGAGTTTTTCCTTGAGGCGCCGCCCGTCTCCATAGGCGGCAAAGGCGCGGCGGCGGGCTATGTCATAAACGTCAAGACTCCCAAGTCGTTCGCCGCAGGTCAAGACAAGCCGGTCTCCTACGACGACGTCATCATCTGGGAAATGGAGAAAGACGGGGTGCTGACCTATGTCAGCCCGTCGGTGCAGTCCCTCCTCGGCTATGAAATAGGCGACATGATAGGCGTCGAAATCCAGTCTTTTTTCCCGAAGGAATACCGCGCGGAGCAGGAAAAATTCCTGGCGTCGGTCCTCAAAAACGGGCAGGCGTTCTACCAGTTCAAGCGCCCGCTGCTGCGCAAGGACGGGCGCACTGTCTGGATGGAAACCCACGCGATTCCGTTTTTCGCCAAAAACGGAAAGCTTGCCGGCTACCGCGGGATAGACAAGCTGCCCGAGCCTATGGGCGACCCGCTTTGCGAGCGTTACGCCGCGCTGGTGGAATGCTCCACGGTGGGAATGCTGATAATACGCAACTGGCGCGTGGAATTCGCCAATCAGGCGCTGCAACGCCTGCTGGGGTATATGCCGCCGGAATTCATCGGCATGGAGATGCTGCGGTTCATGCCGTCGGGCGAGCAGGAGGTCACCGCGCGCCGGCATGCCGCGCGGCTGCGGGGCGAATACATACCGCCCGATTATGAAACGAAGCTGCTCACCCGCGACGGGCGGACCATAGACGTGGAAATAACGGTCGTGCCGCTGCGTTACAGCGGCGACAACGCTTTCATGGCGATAGTCCGCGATATAAGCGGCTGCCAGCTCAAAAAGCAGGCCATGTACGACAGGCTTGAGCAGTCCGATACGGCCAGCCGCATAAAAACCCGCTATCTGGCCGAGATGTCGCATGAAATACGCACTCCTCTCAACGCGCTCAAGGGGTTTTCGGAGCTGCTGTCGGCGACGCGGCTCGACGAGACTCAGCGCGATTATCTCGGCATAGTGCGCGAAAGCGCCGACACCCTCGCCGTCCTGCTGGGCGATATCCTCGACGTTTCCAAGATAGAGCTCGGGAAGGTGGAGTTCGAGGAGATAGAGTTCAGCCTGCGCGAGCTGGCGGAAAGCTCCATGAAGCTTTCCCAGTCTCTGGCGGAGGGCAAGAACATCGCGCTGGTGCTGGACATGCCGCCCACGGAGCGCTCCTCTTTCCGCGGCGACCCTACCCGCATACGCCAGATACTCATCAACCTGCTTTCTAACGCCGTCAAATTCACGCGGGAAGGCAGCGTGACGCTTGCGGTTTCCAGCGAAGCCGCGCAGCCCGGACAGAAAACGCGCGTGCGCATCTCGGTCAAAGACACCGGCATAGGCATAGAGCCGGAAAAGAAGGAGAAAATATTCGAGGCTTTCTGCCAGGCCGACGCTTCCACCGCGCGCAAGTTCGGCGGCACCGGGCTGGGGCTGGCCATAGTCCGCATGCTGGCCGAGAAGATGGACGGCGGCGTGGAAGTGGAATCCAGGCCCGGCGAAGGCAGCACTTTCACGGTGATGCTTCTGCTCACCGCCTCCGCCGCGCAGCCCGCTCCGGCGCGCGCGCCCGCGCTCGTTTTCGACCGGCCCGACAAGCCTTTTCCCGGCGTGAAAATTCTCGTGGCGGAGGACAATCCAGTCAATCTGCGGCTGGTGAAAATCCTGCTGGAGAACATGGGCTGCCTGGTGGACACCGCCGCCGACGGCAGGCAGGCCGTGGAGAAGGCCCGCTCGGGAAAATACGCCGCGATAATTCTGGATATGATAATGCCGGAGATAACAGGGCTTGAAGCCGCCAGAATCATGCGCAAGGAACTGGCGCTTTCCACGCCGATTATCGCCCTCACCGCCGCCGCGCTGAAGGAAGACCGCGACACCGCGCTCGCGGGCGGCATAAACGATTACATAACCAAGCCGGTAAACCCCGCCGACCTCGAAGAGAAACTCGCCCGCCATCTCAACAGCTATAAATAAGGGGATGCCAGACTGCGCCTGCCGGGTTCAAGTTTTTTTGAACAGGAATTCGTTGCAGCCGGTGTCGAAGGGGTGGAACCTGTCGAGGAATGAGGCTTTTCCCGCCGGTTTCGAGTAAAGCCTGGTAACTTCTTTCTCTAACTTAGCGCCATGACTTTCGACGAATTCCCGCACCTCGTCGAACGAGGCGCATTCAAAAGGCCAGCCGCCTATCCAGTCCACAGCGTCATAGAAAACGTGCATCCCGCGCTCGCGTCGCAGGCTGAGCGTGCCGCGCCGCGCCATGTACGCCGCGCAGGCCATCGCGCCCCAACCCAGTTCCAGCGCCGGGCGCAGCAGGGGATGATAATTGTAGAACCTCTTCGCGCGCGTCCAGAACGGCGAAGCGGGGGTGCGGTTGTAAATCGCCAGCGCAAAAAATCCGCCGGGATTCACGAGCGAAAGCGCGTTTTTCACGGCTTGGCGCATTTGACCGGTATGATGCAGCACGCCCCAACTGTAAACCATGTCGCCCCGTGCGCGGCCCGATGCGATGAACTCAGGGTCCAAAACGTCGCCGGAAAATATCTCCCAGCGCGCGGCCTGTTCCCCACCGAATTTTTCGCGCACATATTCTGAAGCTTCCAGGCTTTGCGGGTCCAGGTCGAAACCGAGCGCCTTTCCCGCGCCCAGCCGCAGCGCGGCGAGCGAGAATATTCCGCTGCCGCAGCCCGCGTCCACGAAAATTTTCCCTTCTATTTCTTTTCGCGGCAGAAAACGCAGCAGGCTTTGCGCGGCTTCGGAAATGACTGTTTCATCCACCGCGCTTTTGGCGTAGTTGAGCCAGTTCCTGCCGAAGGAAAAACGCGGTTCCATCAGAGTCCCCGCGCCAAAGCCTGCGCGGCCTTTATGAACGGCTCCGGCGGAGCGGCAGACACGCCGGCGCCTATCTGGCCTATGCCGGGTTCCCTGTGCGCCGCGCCGGTGTGCATGACCGGCAGTATGCCCTTTTCGATTGCCCGCAGAATATCAATGCCAGCGGGCGCGCCGTTGAATTCCAACTGCGGAATTTTCCAATCGGGGTTTTCCCCCGCGCAGATTTCCCGCATTTCCAGCGTGCGGCTTATCGTCGCAGCCGCTGTGCCGCCGATGAATTGGACGACCGCGGGCGCCGCCGCGGCGGCGAATGCGCCGAGGCCGCAGGTTTCGGCGATAGCGCTGTCGCCTATATCGGGATTGGCGTCCGCCCTGCCGTAGCCGCCGGAAAATTTAGCGTCGGGGACAGGCGACGGGCCGGTGAACCACTGTTCTCCCGTGCCGGCCAGTTGTATGCCTATATCCACGCCGTTTTTCGCCATCGCCACAATAATGGAGCTTTTCTCCGTCCCGCGCGCGGCGTCCATGACCGCTTTTTGCGCCGACATGGCGATTGGCGAGAAGAACTGGTCGTTGCCGTTTATGAATTCCAGCGCGCCGGCGGCGGTTTCAGGGGCGCATGTCCTTATAATGGAGGGCGCGAGCACGCGGTACAAAAGCGAAGTCGCCGCGCGGTGGCGGGAGTGCAATTCATCACCCATTTGCAGCGCCTGCGCGATTATGGCCTTGAGGTCCAGCGGGCCCGAAAGCGCCAGGGCGGCTTTCAGCGCGGGATAGAGAGTTTTTTCCAGCCAACGCAGGCGTTCCAGCACGTCCGGCGTATATACTCCGTAACGCAGCGTTTTGCCCGGCCCCTCGCTTTGCGCGGCGAAGCATTTGCGGCCCGTCTCCAGGTTTTCGACGATGAAGACCGGCATGGAGCAGGAAATTATGCCGGCCACCGGCCCCGCCGCGCCATGCGCGTGGCAGGGCGAAAACTCCACCGCGCCGGAGGCGGCCAGCGCCTGAGCTTCCTCTGCGGTTTTGGCCAGCCCTTCGTAAATCAGCGCGCCTGTCGCCGCGCCGCGCATCGGGCCGCACATTTTTTCCCATGCCACCGGCGGGCCCGCGTGCAGCAGCAGGTTTTTTTTCATCCCCGGAATGGTTTCGCCCGCGCTGCCCATGCCGGTCAGAAAAGGTCTGGCGCGCAGCATTTTTTCAAGAGCGGCTTTGTTTGCCGCCGCGATTTCGGCGCGGCGCTCGCGCAGTTTTGACATGACCTGCGGGTCCGCGTCCAGCGGCGGACGCCACGCGACCGAAACGGTTTCCACCCCCGCTGCAGCCAGATTTTCCGCGAAAGCAGCGTACCCGACGCTTACAACCTTCAACCGCGATTTGAAAAGGTCGGCGACGCTCATATCCCCCCCGAAATGCGGATTATGTGCCCCGCCAGCGAGGCCGCCTGCGCGTTGCTGGGCATTACGATAACGCCCGCCTCCCGCAATCCGGCGATGACCGCGGCGCGGTTCTGCGGGTCCTGCGCCGTGCCGGTTACCGAGGTTATGAACAGGATATCGCGCTCCTCGCACCGCGCGGTTTCGCGCGCGCGCTTCACGGCGGGCAGCAAATCCTCCAGCGGATGCGGGTTCGCTCCCGGTCCCAGCCTCAGATCGAACAGGATTACCGCGGCGGCGGGGTCTCTGGCCTCGTCGGCGATGCGGCGCAGGCGCGCCGAAAAATCAATCGCCGGGTGCGGCTTGTCCCCGCCGGGGGCGCCCGTTCCCATGTCCAGCGCCGTGTTTTCCTGCGAGCGCAGCGGGTCTTTCATCCTGAACGCCGGGCTGACCGGCGCGTTGGACCAGACTCCGCCCAGCAGCGGCTCCAGCAGCAACTGCGCCTCGCGGCAGAACGCGCCGCCGCTGTAGAGTCCGCGCAGGTATTTCTGGTATTTATGCAGCTTGCGCGCTTCGTCGAAAGCGATGCGTTTTATCTCGGTCTGGGCTTGCCGCAGCCTTTCGCCGGAGGCGGAAAGAGCCATCATGTAGCGGTTGGCCTCGCGCGCGAGGGCCAGCGATTTGCCGTCGTGGTTTTCCGGCACGGCTGCGGCCTGATAACGCGCCAGCGCCGCGGCTTTCAGCGCGGCCTCTTCCAGCGTCGCGGCGGCATGTATGCCTTCCTCTTCGAGCGCGTCCGCGTCCCCGCCGGGGAAAACGGCCACTATCGGCTTTGCCGCCTCGCGCGCCTGCTCCAGGACCGCTTCGAGAACTTCGCCCGGCGGCGGCTTTGAAACCAGCACTATCACGGCGGTCCGCTCGTCCTGGGCCAGCGCCCGCAAGCCTGCCGCGAACATCTTCCCGCCGACTTCGCGCGTCATGTCTCGTCCGCCGGAGCAGAGGGCCTGCGATATTCCCTGGCCCTCGTTGGATATTATTGAGGCGATTTCCTGAAGGCCGCTCGCGGAAGAGGAGACGATGCCGACCGAGCCGCGCGAGACCGCGTTCGCCAGGCCGAGCGGCGAGCCGTTTATCACCGCCGCGCCGCAATCCGGCCCCATCATAAGAAGGTCTTTGTCCAGCGCCTTGCGCTTGAGCGCTGTTTCAGCGGACAGGCTTACTCCGCCGGAAAACAGCAGGACATGCAAGCCGTTGTCCAGCGCGGAATCCGCCGCGGCGGCGGCGAACCGCCCCGGAACGGCTATCAGCGCCATATTTGCGCCGGACAGTTTCGCGACCGCCCCTTCCAGGCTGAACGCGGACACGCCCGCGCCGCCGCAGCCGGCGGGTTTTGCGTCAGTTTCACTTGCCATAAGGACTCCCCAAAGCGAAGATGAATCCGGCGGCCATATCCGCCCGGCCCGCCGCGCGGATTTCTTCCAAAACTTTTTTTTCGGCACCCGGCCCGCCCCGCGACATGGCGTCGAAAAGGCCGCGCAGCCGCGCGGGTATCCTGGCGTCCCGCGCGCACTCGAGCGGCGCGCGGGACAAAATATCCGTTCCGCAGCACGCCGCGAAAATCGCCTGCCTGCTGTTATTAAAATTTTTTCCGCGCGCTTTTTCAAGGACGCCGAGGCCGTAAAGGAAGCCCGCCAGGAAATCGGCGCTCGCGCCGCCGAGGCTTACAAGCCTGCGCGCGCCTTCGCCGCAGCGGCCTTCGCGAAGCAGCGCAAGCCCGCCGTTTGCGACGCGCGAAAATTCGGACGCCAGCCCCTCTCCCTGCGCGCCGCCGCGCTCTATGGCAAGAAACGAGGCGAAGCTTTCCGGTCCGGCTTGCGCGGATACGGCATCGGCGCAGTGCGGAGCGGCTTTAACGGCCAGCAGCGAATCGCTCACGCCGGGGGCGAATTTCGAGCTGTAAACCGCGGCGCCCTCAAGGGGATATGAAGCGCCGGCGGCGGTCATGTCCTTTGAGGAGATGGTCAGCGTGTCTGCGAATTGCGCTGGCGAAAAGTCCGCAAAAAGCGCATTGAGCGGTCCCTCGCCTTCCACCGGGGCGCCGATGCGCAGCAGCCGCCCGCCCGATTCGTAGTTTATCACGCGCGCGAAACGCGAGTGCAGGCGGTATGTTCCGCGAGCAACAGAATCTCCGATGGAAATCAGCTTGAGCATCAGAGTGATTATCGCTTATTTTGCGTGCACGGCATATTGCAACATCATATTGCACATATTGCAAATCATGCGCGGGTGCGGCGGGAAATTTGTAGAATGACCGGGATTTCAAGGCTTATGGGAGATGCGAGACATGCCTAAAACCGCTTCAGGAAACGGGGAAATGGACGCCAACCGCATAGCGCGCTGGCTCGGAAAAACGCCGGAGTCGTTCACCAAAAAAGACCTGCTGAGATTCATCGCGGGCAATAATATAGAAGTGCTCAATTTCCGCTATGTGGGCGGCGACGGCAGGTTAAAGACGCTGGGCTTCGTCGTCTCCGATTTGCGGCACGCCGACCGGCTGCTTTCCACCGGCGAGCGGGTGGACGGCTCCAGCCTTTTTTCCTCGATAGACGCCGCCTCGTCGGACCTCTACGTTGTGCCGCGCTACAAAACTGCCTACGTCAACCCTTTCGCCGAAGTGCCTACGGTGGACATGCTCTGCTCTTATTACAACAACATGGGCGAACGGCTGTCCGGCTCGCCGGAGAACGTCATTCGCAACGCGCAGGACGAGCTTAAAAGGGCGACCGGCATGACGCTGGAGGCCATGGGCGAACTGGAGTATTACGTCCTGTCCGGCAGCGAGGCCAATTATCCGGTGACGGCGCAGAAAGGCTATCACGAATCCATGCCCTTTTCCAAATGGGAGCGGCTGCGCGTGGACGCGATGCGCGCCATAGCGCAGGCGGGCGGAAAAATAAAGTACGCGCACGCCGAAGTGGGCCATATCCGCGCCGACGGCGCGGAAATGTCCCAGCACGAGATAGAGTTCCTCCCCGTCCCCGCCGAGGACGCCGCTGACCAGTTGGCGGTGGCCAAATGGGTTTTGCAGATGACGGGGCACAAATACGGCGTGGCGGTCTCGTTCGCGCCGAAAATTTCGGCGGGCCACGCCGGAAGCGGGCTGCACATACACACGCGCCTCGTCAAAAACGGCAGGAACATGATGATTGACGGCAAGGGTATTTCCGACGCCGCGCGCAAGGTAATCGCGGGATACCTGGCGCTGGCGCCGTCGCTTACCGCCTTCGGCAACACGGTGCCGACTTCTTATCTGCGCCTTGTGCCGCATCAGGAGGCGCCCACCAACATCTGCTGGGGAGACCGCAACCGCTCCGTTCTCGTGCGCGTGCCGCTGGGCTGGCGCGGCGCGGGCAACATGGTCGCCGACGCTAATCCGCAGGACCCCTCCGTGCGCGGCGCGGGCGCCGATTCGCAGACGGTGGAATTCCGCTGCGCCGACGGCTCTGCTCAGGCGCACTTTTTAATCGCCGGCCTGGCCGTGGCGGCGCGGCATGGTTTGGAAATGCCCGACGCGCTGGACGTGGCCAAGCGGCTTTATGTTGACGTGAATATTTTCAAGGCGGAGCATCGCGGCGTACGCGAGAAACTGCCGCACCTGCCGGTTTCCTGCCGGGAATCGGCGGAGAAACTGGAGAGCGACCGCGATATTTACGAGAAGAGCGGCGTGTTCTCGCCGGTGGTGATAGACAGCACGGTTGCGCGGCTGAAAAACTACAACGACCGCGACTTAAGCCAGCGGCTTTTCGGCAAGGAAGAGGAAATCAAGAAACTCGTCAGCGAGTATTTGTACTGCTAACCCCGTTTGCGGCCCATGAAAAACGCCCGCGCGAGCGGGCGTTTTTCGTCATAAAACGGTGGTTTTATTTCTGCCTTGCGAACCAGTCTGTGAACTCGTCCCAGCGGCTTTCTTTGGCGAACGACAGGTCGGAATACTTGTTGTCTATCTCGATGAGCTTGCCCGGCTCGCCTGGAATATTTATGGAAAGCCCGCGGCAGGCCGAGTAATCCTTGCCGGCCCTGTCCCTGCTGAACCCCGTCTGCGCGATTGACAGTTCCGAGCCGAGGTAGCCGGAGATGTCGAGCGACAATTGTTTGAGCTCAGCGGCCAGCGGCGATACGGAAGTCATGCCTGACGCGAAAATTTCCATGAAATTGCCGAGGTCGGCGTAGAACGAAATCAGCTTTTTGGGGTCGCTGGTTTCGTCGCCTATTTCCATGCGCACCACACCCGTTTTGGCGGCTTTGAGCGCGGCGGCGTCATTTACGGACATGGCAAGCTCCGCCCAGCGGTCGAGCTTGGCGCGCAGTCCGTCCAGCTTGCCGGCGCGGATGGCGGAAAGCTGCACGCCGTATTTGGTTTGGGCAAGTTGGTCCAGCATTTCAGGGGCGCAATAGAGGCTCTTGAAACTTTCCACCATCATGCCGCCCAGTTCTTCGGGGCCGGCTTCGGGAGCGGCTTCAAGCCGCCGGAGAATGTCGGCGAAATCGAAGCTGGCGAGCTGGATGACCTCTTCGGAGCCTACAATCACTTTCGCGTGATTTTTGAGTTCCCACGCCACCTCCGCCATCTGCATGAAGCAGGCCATGCTGGCGTAAACGTCCACGCCGCCCGCTTCCTTGAGCATCGGCCCCAACTGCGTTGTGCGGATGTAGGATTTGTTCTCGAAATCGTGCGAGACGGAGCGGGCTTGCGGCTTGGCGAACACGGCGGCTTTCGGGTCCAGCCAGCCCCAGCCGTGGTCCCAGACTAGCAGCATGTAGCGTTTCGCGGGGAAATTTTTCTTCGACCATCGCACGAAATCCGCCGCGCGGCGGTAGTCGCCCATGTCCGCTTTCGGGGTTTCCAGCAGGACGGGGGACGTGATATGTTCGGTGTCTGTGTCGCGGACCACGTAATAGCGGCGCGAGCCGGTCCAGTCGCCGTCGGCATCGGTGTCGTTGCTCTGGCCTTTCATCCTGCCGAGTTCCACGACAACATTGACCTTGTCGGAGGAGCCCGCCGCCTCAAGCTTGTTCATGTCGGCAAGGGCGAACTGCTCCACGTTGCTTTTGCCGTTGATGAAAAACATCAGCGTCCACTCGCGCACGGGCGTTTCCGGCGACGGCGCGGCGGGAGCTTCCGCCGGAGCGGGGGCGTCCTTGATAGCTTTCAGGCTGAGCTTCTCAAATCCGGCGGGCACGCCGGCAAAAGAGCAGGGAACCCCGAAAACAAACGCAAACAGCGTCAAAAGATTTTTTCGCACGGCAACTCCTCGCCTGGAAATATGGCAACGGCTGAAACAACTATATCATGCGCGCGCGGAAAAAACAATGACGCGCCGGAAATAAGGGAGCCTTCCCGGAAACGTCAGGGAAGGCTCCCTCTGACAATCGTGTTGCGGTGTCGGGAGGTTTATTTTTCCGCTTTTTCCGCCAGCAGTTTTTCCATCTCGTCCATGGTGGCGTTCATCTCTTTTATGGCCGAGTTGAACGGGACCGAGGTCGTCAGGTCCACTCCCACACCTTTTAGCAGGTCAATGGGATACAGGGAAGAGCCCGACGACAGCATCTTAAGATACGCGTCCCGCGTGGCGGCGGGTTTACCCGCGGCGGCTTCGGCGCGCATCTCGGCGGCGATGGTAGCGGAGGCCATGATGCTGGTGGCGTACTGATAGACGTAGAAGTCGTAGTAGAAGTGCGGAATGTAGGCCCATTCTATGCCGTAGAGGTCGTCTATCTTGCATACGCCTTCGGCGTCGCCGTAGTACTGTTTGAGCAGGCTCAGATAAAGCGCGCTCAGCTTCTCGCCTGTGAGGGCGTCGCCTTTTTCGGCCATCTCGTGTATGCGCAGCTCGAATTCCGCGAAGAGCGTCTGGCGGAACAGCGTGGTGCGCAGTCCGTCAAGGTAGCTGCCCAGCAGGAACAGTCTGGTGTCGCGGTCTTTGGTTTGTCCCAGCACGCGGTGAAGCAGCAGATTTTCATTGAGTGTGGAGGCCACCTCGGCCACGAATATTTTGTAGTCGTGGGTGACATACGGCTGGTTTTTGTCCGACAGGAAGGTATGTATCGAGTGGCCCGATTCATGGGCCAGCGTCGAAACCTCTTCGTAGGTTCCGGTGAAGTTCTGGAGCTGATAGGGATGCACCCCGTAGACGCCGGTGCTGTACGCGCCGGATTTTTTGCCGGTGGTGGGCGTGAAATCAACCCAGCGGTCATCGTAGCTCATTTTGAGGTCCGCCGCGTACTGCGGGCCCAGCGGCGACACGGCGTCGAGGACCAGGGCTTTGGCCTGCTCGGCGTCGTAGCGCAGCTCCACTTTTTTCACCACGGAGGCGTAGAGGTCCTCGTAGCGCAGCGTCGGCACATCCATCATGCGCTTGCGCAGCTTCAGGTAGCGGTGGAGCGCGGGCAGGTTGGTGTGAACGTCGGCTATAAGCTGCTTGTAGACCGCGGGCGGTATGTTGGAATCGAAAATAGCGGCTTCGAGGCAACTGTCGAATTTATGCACTTCTTTGTCGAACTGGTGGGCTTTGACTTGGGCGTTGAGCGTGGTTCCAAGCGTGCGCTCGAACTCTTTATAGCGGGACCAGAAGGCGTGGAAAACAGTATCGCGGTCCGCGCGGTTGGGGACGGAGCGATACTTCGTGTAGGCCGAGGCGTCAAGCCGCACCTTCTCGCCGTTGGAAAGCGTCACTTCGGGATACGGCAGGTCGGCGTTCGTGAAAATTCCGTAGACGCTTGACGGGCCGTCGGCCATCAGGGCCGCCTGCGCGGCGATTTTTTCCTCGCTCGCGGTCAGCGTGTGCGCCTCGTAGCGCAGAAGGTCTTCCAGCCACGGTTTGTAGGGCGCGAGCCGTTTGTCCTCGGACACGAATCCCATAACCTTTCCCCTGCCCAGCGCCAGTATCTCCGGGCGCAGGAACGACTTCGCGGCGAAGTATTTGACCGCTATATCTTCGGCGGTCTGCTTCATCTCGCGGGTTTTGCCGACGCGGGTGTCCTCATCGCTGCGCATGCTGGCGTATGTCGCCAGCCGGTCGAGGTCCTTGTTGATGCCCAGTATGGCATCAAGCGCGGAATAAAACCCCGCCGCCGACTCGCCGAGTTTGCCCTTGAAATCGGCAATCCCGGGAATGCGCGCGGAAATATCCGCCGCGTGTTTGGCCCACGCTTCCTCGGTGGGGTAGAGGTCGGCGGTGTTCCATTTGTATTTTTCCGGCACGTCGGCGCGCTCGGCGCAGAATGCGCCGGGGGCGTTGCAGGCGCTCACAGCCAGCGCCGTGAGAAGGTACAGGGAATGCTTTGTCATGATTATGATGCCGCTCCTGATTATTATGTGGGGCCGGTCCGCAGACCCTGCCAACATTGTACCACAAGCGGGAAGCGCGCACCCGGACAGGGCGTCAGCGTTTATATTTTGGGGACACAATCAATTTAGTATTGTGTCCCCTTTTCCCGGTTGAATTTAGTATTGTGTCCCCTTTTCCCGGTTGTTACTGCATGCCTTTTTCTTCGATTATGGCGAAGTGAAACAGAGCCAAGTTGTTGGAGGATATCTTGTTGTCGGTTTTGATGCCGATTGCGCAGTATGTGTTGCCTTCTTTCAGAATGCTTAGTACCACACGCTGGTACTGTATGAGGGCCCTATCCAGGCCTTGGGGCTGAAAACTTGAATTCAGAGCCAGAGCCCATGTTTGGTCAGCCAGAAGCCAGGTTGCTTTGTGGTCGGGCACCACAAGGGATTTCGACTCGTAAGCTTTCCCGTTGTCATCCACGCGGCTGGTAACCTGGAGTTTGCCGCAGACCTTTACAGCGCTTCCATTCTTGGCGAGCATGGCGTCCTGGTTGGAGTCAGCATACGCCGCGCCGCCTGTCGCGATGGTCGCTAGTATGGCCATTGCCATCAGCTTTTTCATTTTCGTGTCTCCTCGTCCTTTCGGACTGTTGCGAACTCGTTTCCAAAGGGCACCCACGCGGCGTAAAAGACTGAGCTTGCAATTATTATAGGCCAGGCCAAGCCAGGCTTACAAGGGTCCTTTGGTCCCATATGCGCATAGGTCTAAAGAGCAGTTTCCGTCGGGACGGGAAAACGAAACAGCGCCGCCCGCAAACGGCGGTTTCCGGGCTGTCTATGCAGACCTCAAACAAGGCAGGGTTCCTGTGGCGGACGGTCAGTCCGCCGTTTTGGCGCGGCGGCGGAAGAGCGCGCGGTGGATGGCGTTTTCCGCGCGGCGGCGCTCGCTCCGCCTGACTACGAGATACGCCGCCACCTCGGAAGGGCCTGACGCCATAATTTTTATATTGATGCCTTCGTCCGCGAGGACGCCCGTTATCCTGGCCAGTATCCCGTGGCGCCGGCGCATGCCCTCGCCCACGGCGGCCACAAGCGCGGCGTCCCTGTCCCCTTTCACGGACGCCACCGTCGCCAGTTCCAGTCGCTCAAGCGTTTTCAGGGCGGGGGCGAGGTCGGTGTCCGAAAGCAGGATGGTGATGGCGGTCTGCGCCGTGATGACCGATTTGATGTTGATTCCCGCGGCGTCCAGCGCGGCGGTGGCTTTGGCCAGAACGCCGGGCTTGGTGCCCAGCCCCGGCCCGTCGAGATGCAACACGCCGATGCGGTCGGTCGAGGCAACGCTTTTCACCCCCCCTTTTCCGGCCGGGATGGATTCTTCTATGAGCGAAACCGCGCCCGTGCCGGCGTCATTGATATTGTGGACCCGTATGGGTATGCCCGTGCCGGCAAGCGGCTCCATCGTGCGCGGGTGGAGTATCTTCGCGCCGAAGTACGCCAGTTCCGAGGCCTCGCGGTAGGACATGCGGCGCACCGGCCTCGCGTCCGGCACAGACCCGGGGTCGGCGCTCATGAAGCCGTCCACGTCTTTCCAGACATCCAGCGATTTCGCTTCCACGCAGCGGGCGATGGCCGCCGCGGAGTAATCGCTGCCGCCCCGCCCCAGCAGGTTCACCTTCCCGTCGGGCGAAATCCCGTAGAAGCCGGGAACGACGTAGATTTTGTTCCGGCCAAGCCGCCTGCGCACCGCCGCGCGCGACGCCGCGCAGTCTATGCTGGCGTTTTTGAATTCGCCGTCGGTCACCAGTCCCATGTCCTCCGGCAGGACCTCCTCGCAGCCGAGGCCCTCGGCCAGCAATAGGGATTCCAGCAGCGACGACGAGAGCCGCTCGCCGTAGCTCAGTATCAGGTCCTCCGCGAACTCGGGGGTCTGGCCCAGCAGGTGGATGGCCTTCAAATACCGTTCCAACTCGCCGGCGCGCACGGACAGCTTGTCCATTACCGCTTTTATTTTATCGGGGTCGGAAATGAACTGCTCCACTATGTCGCGCTTCGCTTCCAGCAGGAATTGCCGCAGCCGCACGATAAGGCCCGCGTCGTCTTTCACCGAGCGGACCGTTCCGGCCAGCCGGTCGGTGAGGCCGTAGAGGGCGGAAACCACGACTATAAGCGGTGTTTCGTAGCGTTTAATAACGTCCACTATCAGCCGAATGTCGCGGCTGGTCTTCATGTTCGAGCCGCCGAATTTTACGACGATGGGTTTTCTTTTCATAGTTTCACCACACGCAAATCTCCGCACAGTCCTATGGCGCCGCCGACGATTATGGCGCAGCCTTTGATTTCGGGATACTTTTTGGCGTATTCCAGCGCGGCGGGGATATCATCCTTGTTCTGCACACTGTTGCCCACGGCGGTGGCGAAAGCGTCCGCTATCGCCGCGCTGGCGGATAGTATCGTAACCGCGTCGGTTTTGCCGAAGCTCAGCGAATGCCCCACGGTGCCCGACGAGGTGCACAGTCCGCAGCCGCGCGCGCCGGTTTCTATCTCATAGGCCAGCTTGCCCGAAAGCGGCGAGTTTCCGGCGAACACTTCCGCCAGGACGGGACGTTCGGATTTGAGGAATATGTCGCCTCCGTTCTCGACAATGACTTCGGGGGAGTATGCCAGCAATTCTCGTCCCACCGCCTCGGCTATGGCGCCCGCCACCGCCGCCATCGGGCCGACGCCCGCCAGCCTCGAGGCGGCGAGCATTTCGCGCGCTATGGGCGGCGCGTCGGCGTCGTCGGGCAGGGGCGTCAGGGCGTTGAGGAAATCGCGGTGCAGCGCGATATAGGACTCCAGTTCCGTCCTTCGGGCCAGCGCCGCGCGGCGCGCCGCCGGTTCGAGGGCGGCGTCCGCCGCTATCCAAAGGTCGGTGTCGCGGCATTGCACGGTGAAGGCGCGACGCCCGGCGACCGCATGTTTTTCGCGGTAGGCGCGCGGCACGAACAGGGGCGATTTCATGGCTTATTTCCTCCCGCCGGACGCAGGCGGCGCGTTGCTAAAGCGCCGTCGCGCGTCCGGCGGAATATATACCGTATCGCGAATCAGACCGCGGCCTTCGGCGCGATATCGTTAAGCGGCTTGAGCGTTATGCCGGAATCCGCGGCGGGCAGAGGCGACACGGGCTCCGTCAGCAGGAAGCTGCCGCGCGTTATCCAGTCCTTGAGAGTGCCCGCAATTTCGCGCGCCCGCGACAGGCTCGAAAGCGAAGCCGTCGGTATTTTCCGCCCGTTTACGGTTATGAAACCGCTGCGCAGCTCCGCATAACTCACCTCAGCAATGACTTCGGGTCCGCGGTTGGGATAGACGGACGAGTAGTCAACTACGGGGGCAAATATCTCGGAGTCCCGCGCCAGGGCGCGGCGCAATATTTCTTCCGATAATACAGGTATGGGCACGCCTATGCCCACGCCCAGCGTGGTGCCGTAGCCGAGGAAGCTCATGCCTTTCAGGAAGCGCGCGTTCATCTGCTTGAGGTCGCCTATCACCGCCAGCGTTCCGGCGGGGCGTTTGGGCACTCCGTTTTCGCCGCGCGGCACCGTGGGGTTGAACTGCGTTCCCTGCCACGCCACATAGCCTATCCCGCCGCCCAGGAATATCCGCGAGCCGATGCCGATGGTTTTATACAACGGGTCTTTGAGCAGCGGCGAAAGCTGGCCCGCGCTGCAATAATTGGCGTTGGCCATGCCCGGCTTGAGCGTGCCCATGTAAGTGTAGATGGTCTTGTCGGAGAGGTTCACCGCGACGTTGTAGTTCTGGTAGCTGTTGCGCGGGTTGAACAGCACGGCTTCGTTGATGCTCCTGAGGTTTATCACCGTGTCTATGCTGCGGCGCGGATAGCAGTCGGTGCCGTAGGCCGAGGCGGTCAGGCGCACATCTTTGCCCGCCGCCAGTTCCTCGATGACGTGGCCGCCGCCGTAGCTGAATTTTCCGGGATGGACTTCGTTTGCCGGGTCATCGGCGGGCATGGCCGTCGCGCCCAGCAACACGTCCACCGCCGCCAGTCCGGTGTAGACCGGCACGCCGTTTAGCGTAGCGGTTCCGCCGCCCAGTTTGATGCGCGGCTTGCTGTGTCCGAGATTGAAATAAGCGGCGGACGAGCACATCGGCCCGAACGTGCCGGTAGTCACCACGTCCACCTCACGTGCCGTCTTTTCGATTCCGTGCTTTTCGGCGAACTCTATCACTTCCTCGGCGGTCAGCACGACCGCCTCGCCTTTTTTGATGCGCTCGTTTATTTCTGCCACTGTCTTGGGCATAACTGCTCCTTGATTGTGCTGCTGTCGGGAGGAGGGTATAAAAAAACCCTCCCCTGAGTGAATGCGTTTCGGGAAGGGTTTGCTGAAAACTTCTTCCGTATCATCTTTAGTGATGACTGCATCACTTCAGGAATTAGCACCTTAAGGATTATCCCTAGGTTGCTGAGGCTTCGCAGGGCCTGTCCCTCTGCCTCTCTTGATGGTAGTTACGGGTACATTATAGCACAGTTCAGCGCTGTTTGATATAGCCCAGCTTGAAAAGCAGCTCCGCGTTCAAAATCGCCGCGCCCGCCGCGCCGCGTATGGTGTTGTGGCCCAGCAGCGCCATCTTAAATCCCAGCACCGGGCATTCACGCAAGCGGCCCGCGCTGACCGTCATCCCCCCGCCGGCGCCGCGGTCAAGCCTGGGCTGCGGGCGGAAATCTCCGTCGAGGTAAACCAGCGGACGCTGCGGCGCGGACGGCAGATGCAGTTTCTGCGGCAGCGCGGTGAAATTCTCCAGAGCCTTTCTGATTTCGGCGACGGACGTTTTTTTCCGCGTGGAAAACGAGACGTTCAGCGAATGTCCGTCGCTCACCGCCACGCGGTTGCACTGCGCCGAAATCGCGAAATCGGCGCACCTGACCTTCCCGCGTTCGAGCGCGCCCAGTATCTTGAGCGGCTCGGTTTCCACCTTCGGCTCTTCGCCGCCGATATGCGGAATGATGTTGTCGAGTATGTCGAGCGACGGCACGCCCGGATAGCCCGCGCCCGATATGGCCTGCATGGAAAACACCATAACTTTTGAAAGTCCGAATTCATCCAGCACCGGCTTTAGCGCCATGACGAGCGGAACCGCCACGCAATTGGGGTTCGTCGCGATGAAGCCTTTCCAGCCGCGCTTTTTTTGCAGCGGGATGAGTGCGGCGTGCCCGGGGTTCACTTCCGGCACGAGAAGCGGGATGTCCGGCTCCATGCGGTAATTTTTCGCGTTGGAAATGACCGGTATGCCGGCGGCGGCGAAATTTTTCTCGATATCCCCCGCCACAGCGGCGTCGAGGCCGGAAAAAACAAAATCGCAGTCCATTATTTCCGGCCTGCATTCGCGGATACGCATAGCGGCGGTTTCAGGCGGGACGGGCGCGCTCTGTTTCCATTTGGATGCGACGGACTGCCCGTAGGCCTGCCCGGCGGAAATTTCCGACGCGCCCAGCGCGGAAACCTCGAACCACGGATGCTCCCGCAGCAGCGTTACGAATTTCTGGCCCACCGTGCCGGTGGCGCCCAATATTCCGGCTTTCAGCTTCTTCATCATTCAATTAAACCAAAAAATATTGAGCGCCGCCTTGCCAAACTGATAATATGACGATGAAACTAATCTTATATTGAGAGAGCGGCCAAATGCCCATCGCGCGTTTTTTTACTGCACGAAAATTGCAACTCATCGAATGGCTCAGCTATCCGCTGGTGCTGGTTCCCACGCTTACGGATTTTATCGAGTCGGGGCATCTGCCGAACCAGCCACGCGAATGGATAACCGAAATGAGCGTCGGCGGACTGATACTGCTGTTCGTCGCTTATGTGCGCGCCACGCGCAAAGAAATGCTGGAGTTGGAAGAGCAGAAGGCCGACCTGACCGACGCGATAATCCACGACCTTAAAAATCCTCTATCTTCCGTGCTGGGGGCGCTGGACGTGGTGGAGCTGTCGTCGGGACTTTCTGAAAAAGAGCGCGCAGATATGTATTCCGTGGCGCGGCGCGGTTGCGGCGCGCAATTGCGGCTCATAGAGATGATTCTGGATATTTCGCGTCTTGAAGAGGGGCTGGAGCCGTCCGCCGACCGTTTCCCGCCGCAAGCGCTCTTGGCGGAAGCGGTCCGCATGATGAGTGGCGCCGCCGCGGCGAAGAGCATACGCCTTTGGGTGGCGGAGTCAGGGTCCGGCTCGCAGGTCTGCGCGGACAGGAATCTGCTGGGACGCGTGCTTGAAAACCTGGTCTCGAACAGCATCAAGTACACTCCCGAGGGCGGGCTTATATCGCTGAGCTGCGATATAGCCGTACGCGCGGGTTCCTCAACGGCGATTTTCGAAGTGTCCGACACCGGTTCGGGGCTGCCGCCGGAGTCGGCGGCAAAACTGTTCCACAAGTATTACCGGGCGGAGGGCCGCAGCCAGAAAAATCACCGCGGCAGCGGCATAGGGCTTTATTTCTGCCGCCTGGTTGTGGAAGCCCACGGCGGCGCCATCTCCGCCGGCGACACGTCCGCGCAAGGCGGCGCGGTCATCCGGTTTTCCATCCCCCAGCCCGCCGATTGTTCCCAACCGCAGACGAAATAACCGCATTCCTAAAAAAACATCCGGCATCGTAGATGCCGGATGTTTTTTAAGAGACGGGATTTTAGCCGAACAGCGCTATGCTGGCGAAATAAGTGAAAGCCGATATCACGCCGGCGGCGGGAATGGTCAGTATCCAGGCCCACACGATTTCTCCCGCCACGCTCCAGCGCACCGCGGTGAGGCGCTTGAGCGAACCCACGCCCATAATCGCGCCGCTGATGGTGTGAGTGGTGCTGACCGGTATGCCGAAGGCGGACGCTATATAGAGCATCGAGGCGGCTCCCGTTTCGGCGCAGAAGCCGTCCACGGGGCGGAGCTTGGCCACCTTCTGTCCCATGGTTTTTACTATCCGCCAGCCGCCACAAAGCGTGCCCATCGCTATGGCACCGTGGCAGGAAAGCACTACCCATAGCGGCACATGGAATGTTGGTCCCAGAAGGCCCGCGCTGAACAGCAGCACCGCGATGATGCCCATCGTTTTTTGCGCGTCGTTGCCGCCGTGACCCAGGCTGTAGGCCGCCGCCGAGACTAGCTGTCCCTTGCGGAAGAACGAATCAACCTGGCCCGGCGCTTTGCGGCGGAACAACCACATCACCGCGATTCCCACGCCGACGCTGAGAATCATCCCCAGTATGGGCGAAATCACCATGAACAGCAGGGTTTTTTCTATTCCCGCCATCACCAGCGCGCCGGGGCCGGCCTTGACCAGTGCAGCCCCCACCAGCCCGCCCATGAGGGCGTGCGACGAACTCGTCGGCAGGCCATAGTACCACGTTATCAGATTCCACGCGCACGCGCCGGTCAGCGTGGCGAATATGATGTGGGTATCGACTATGTTGATGTCTATCGTCCCTTTGCCTATCGTGTTGGCGACGGTGAGCTTGAAGCAGAGGAAGGCTATGAAGTTGAAAAACGCCGCCCACATCACCGCATAGCGCGGCGAAAGCACGCGCGTGGAAACCACGGTCGCTATGGAATTGGCGGCGTCATGAAAGCCGTTGAGAAAGTCGAAAAACAGCGCGAGCAGTATGAGAAAGACCAGCGCGGCGGTCATGCGTTATCCCTGTTTGACGATGATTGATTCCACCAGCTTGGCCGCGTGTTCGCATTCATCCGTGGCGTTCTCGGCGATTTCGTAGATTTCCTTCCATTTGATTACGGTTATCGGGTCCTTGACGGTGTCAAAGAGGCGGGTCATTACCGTCTCGCGCAGCACGTCGCCGGTGTTTTCCAGGCGGTTGAGCTCGATGCAGTAATCCAGAATGCGGTGGGCGTGCTTGCGGTCGCGCAGCGAAGCCACCACCTTTACGATAATCGCGGTGGACTGCTCCAGAATGTCGGCGAACTGTATGAGGTCGTTGTCGGGCAGCTGGACTTTGTAAAGCTTGAGGCGGGTCACCAGCGCGTGCATGCGGTCCACGACGTCGTCAAGCTTGTTGGCCAGCGCGAGGATGTCCTCGCGGTCGAACGGAGTCAGGAAAGTGCGGTTGAGTGTGCCGGTGATTTCATGGGCGATGGTGTCGCCCTCGTGCTCGATTTCGCGCATTCTTTTGTGCGCGTCGTCGCAGTTGGGGCCGCCCTTGGCGGCTTCGCGCAGGCATTCGGCGGCCCGGACCAGATTTTTAGCCTGCTCGTCGAACAAGTCAAAGAATTTTTCTTCCTTGGGTATAAAGCTTATCATCGCGCGCTCCGGAAAAACAAGTTTTCGTCGTCGTTGCCGGCGTCGGCGCGGGGGATTGCGTGCGCCGGTCGGGATGCCGGTGTAAGCTGCACACTTAGTCTAGCAAAACCCTTCCCGCGCTGGCAAACCGCCGAACATAAGCCGCGTGTAATTGCGAATTTCATTTTATGAAAATCAGCCGGAATACAGCCATTCAGCAACAGCTTGATTCTAACTTCCATGGCTTCAGACACCGCGCGTGCTCAAGGCTTAAATCCGCAAGAATAGAAGCAATCGCCATTTTCTATTTCTGTTTCCTCGAATCCTGCCTGCAAATAACGGGAACGCAACATGCTGTCGGGTTCCAGCACATGGTCTTCCACTTGCGCGCCCGCATTTTTATGATGCAGGTCCAGCGCCTCGCGGTTCATGGAATGAACTATGTAAAGCCCTCCGCCGCTTTTCAAATAACGCCACGAATTGCCGAAAACCGCTTTCGGGTCCGTGAAATGCGGGAACGTATTGTAGATTATAACCTTGGTGAAGGAGGCTGCCGTGAAAAGTTCCTGCGATTGATAGTCTCCTGTTTCAGTTTTAGCATCCGGAAATTTGGCGGCAAATTCCGCCAGCATGCCGCCCGAACAATCGAGACCCATATACCGCTTTACGCCGCGTTCCCGCAGAAACGGGAACAACACGCCCGTGCCGCAGCCCACGTCCAAAATGGCATCTGCCGCGCACGGCGCAATCCGGTCCAGTATCTTGTCGATGACCGGCCTCGCCCAGGCTGGTTCGCGAGCGTCCCAGCCCGGGGCGAGTTTGTCGAAGAATTCCTGTATTTCCCGGTCCATGCCTCCCTTATCCCCCGAACGAATACTTCGCGCCGCCGGTTATCATGAGTCCCGGCATCCGGAACAGCCCGGTATTGGTGGTGTCGGTGGCGTACATTACATAACGCCTGTCCAACAGGTTGTTGGCGTTTGCATACAGTTGAATATCGGATGCGACACGCAGCCACGCACGAGCGTTTACAGTGAAGATATCATTTATCGGCAGCGTCGAGTTATCCCCAGAATTATCCAATGCAAGATGAGCCTGAAGGAATGCGCGTTTCTAATGCAGGATGAGCCTGAACCGCGCTGGAATCGTCCGTTTGCGCTCTGTCGTTCGTAAACTAAACCATGACGCTGGAAATGGACGACAAAAATATCAGGACGCTATCCGATGTAAAACGCTTTTTGCGCGGCGCAAAAGGCGTTGGGTTCAAAGGCGCAAACCGCAAGGCCAAATACAAGTGGTTGG
>Ga0074195_1001841_pt1 | contig 26993 bp, 45 predicted proteins | sample EPASupsiteHSE623_FD_64525 | JGI IMG/M metagenome (GOLD analysis project Ga0074195, IMG submission 64525) | Bioremediated contaminated groundwater from EPA Superfund site, New Mexico - Sample HSE6-23 | ecosystem: Environmental > Aquatic > Deep subsurface > Groundwater > Contaminated ... | reverse complement strand
GAGCAAAAGGCAGGGCGCCAATTGCCAGAATGGCAGGCGCGAAAGCGTTATCGCCTACAGAATTATCATTGACACCTGCGACACAACAATCGGCGTTTACGCCTATTACGGCAGGTCAGGCGACACAGGCGATTACTCCTTCAGTCGCAGGCGCACCTGTATATAATTTGGCGGGGCAGTTAGGTCAAGCCGCTGTAGTTCCTAATTTGGCACAGCAATCGCCAATCACGCCGTTTGCGTCAACTACGAATGTGGCGGATTTAACCGCGAAGAAATATAAGCCAAAAGGCAATATATACGGAATGTTAGGGGGCTAATAATGAATTTTTTAGAAGCATTAGCGCTAGGTATGGCTGGTGGAGCTGTTAAAGGCGCGGGCGACGAATGGTCAAAACAGCAACAGGCAAAGAAACTTGAAGGATTTGACCTTTCAAAAGCAAGCATATCTGATATTATGAGTAAAACGGGTATGAATTATCAGCAGGCGGTAGAGGCGTCTTGGGCGGCGCAGGACAGGGCAAAGAAGAGTGCGCCAATTAAAGTTGGCGAAATGTTTAATAAATATGGCGTAAAAAAGAAAGAAACATATACGGAAGAAAACCCTGAATTTGCGACAATTCCTTCAGATATGATTTCTCCGCAAGGCGTTCCGATAAGCGAAACAGTTCCAAAAACTATTGAACAAACAAGAGAAGTGCCATACGCGCCTGGTGAGGAAGAATTAACGCCAGAACAGTGGGAGATTGAAAAGCCCTTTATTCAGAACCGAATAGAAGAAAGCACTCCTATTGGCAAAGCAAAGATAAAGGAAGCTCAAATTGGTTTAGGAATAAAAGAAACTAATTTAGAAATGTTAAAAGACGAACTTACCAAAATCCAAAAATTAAGAGAAAAATATTCGTATGACAAAGAAATCCAAGATTTTCTCGACGAAAAAGATAGAAAAATAAAAGAGCAAACCGAAGCTGATGTATATAATAAAGCTATAAGAGATTTAACTTTGTCAGGAATTAAATCAGGAATCGTTGATGTTTCGGGAAAACCCATAAAACCTACAAAGCCCGAATCTAAAAAATTATCTGAAAGTTCTAAACAAAAAATAAAAAACATAGAAAACAAAATTACCCAGATACAGAAAAATCCCGAACAGTATGGATATTATACCGAAGGCGAACTAGACATAACAAAATTAAATAGAAGCGTGGAATCGTTGCAAAAACAGATTGAGGATATTATAAGTCAAGATTCTGGCGAACCGACACCAACACAATTGGGCGGGAAAAAAGTTATATCACAAGCAACTGCCAATGGGCTTCTTAATCAGGGGTATACACAGCAAGAAATAGACGAAGCGTTTAATGTGAGGTAAACAATAATGACACTTTCCATATTTCAAGCGGCAAGCGCAATAGAAGCAAAACAAAAGAAAATTAAAACATTATTGCCAGCTGATGTTGATAAAATTGCAGAAGCGGCCGCCAACGAATTTAGCGTTGACCCTGTTGTTTTTAAAAAGCTCATATATCACGAAAGTGGCGGAAATCCAAACGCACAAAGTCCCGTAGGCGCTTATGGATATGCTCAACTTATGCCCGATACGGCAAAAGGATTAGGGGTTGACCCTAAAAACCCTTCACAAAATATGCGCGGCGGGGCTAAATATTTAAAGCAAATGCTTAATTATTTTAATGGCGATTATGTTAAAGCCGTAGCCGCCTACAATGCGGGTCCTGGTAATGTTGAAAAATATGGTGGGATACCTCCGTTTAAAGAAACCCAAAACTATGTAAAAAACATACTTGGTGCGGATTATGGCAAGAAAAAGAAAATATTTACGGCAGAAGAACGAAGTGCCGTTAAAAATTATAAAATGCCTTCGCCGTATAAAGACATAATCCCTAATATGCTCGGCTCTGACCCTATTGTCCCGCCCGCTTATGGCGAAACAAAAAAGAAATCTATATATGATGCGGCTGCTGCCATAGAAAATAAATCTATTCCAAAGAAATCTATTTACGATGTTGCAAGTGAAATAGAATCACAACAGGCAACACCCGCCCCTCCCACAAAGCCCCAAAAACCAAAAATGCTTAATGCTAAATGGGAAGGGACAAAATCATTTTTTAAAAATCTTTTTTCCAAGAAAGAAACAGAGAAAACTTTTGAAGAAACGGGGTTTTTACCGCAAGGATATAACAAAGAAATGGCTGAAAGTTCTATATTAAAAAAGCCACTTATTTACGCTAAGGGTCAATGGCAATTCAATAAAAAAGGAGCAGAAGAAGCGTTAAAAACATTTACCCTGCTTGAAAGGATACTCTTGTCTGCGCCCGAAATAGGAAATAGCTGGCAGGCAGTCATAGATAAATTTAAGTCCGACCCGTCCATTGTTGGCGAATTGGAAAAACTGTATCCCGCGGAAACAAGAAGTAAAAATTTAAATATAGCTCTTAATTTTATGAGAAATGTTTCAGGAGAACTTGCTGGATTTGGATTAATGGGAGCGCAACAAAAAGTATTAGGATTGCCTTTTGGCAAAAGCGGCTTTGCTTTGCCAAAAACTATGCCATTAAAACCCGCTATGCCAACGAGTGAAGAAGCTATTTCTCAATATAAACAGATTAAAAATGTATCCGAAGCAATGCCTAAACCTGAACCCCCTGCTCCTAAATTATTGCCTTCGGGTGAAAAATTTACTCCTAAAATAGAAGTGCAACGACCAGTAGGTCAAAAACCTATTGTAAATATAAAAGGTGGAATTACTCCAGAACAAAGAATTTCTTTGCCTGGTCAAATTGACGAAAACGCACTATATCAAGACCTTCTTAAAAACCCTAGATATAGAGGAATATTGGAAGAGAAAGGGATTGGCTCAACGCCATATACGGAATCAAAACCTGTGACACCTCCGCCAAAAGGACTTCCAGCAGAAGTTAAACCTGTAGTGGAAACGCCTGTGCCCGTGACACAAGCAATGCCGAAACCTGCGGCGAAAGAGCCGTGGCAAATGACGAGAGGTGAATTTAAAAACAACTACTTGTTCAGGGGACAAATTCCAACAAATGAAATAGGGAAAAAACCAACATCGTGGTTTACAAAATCAGAACAATATGCCCACGAAATAGCTGACCAAAAGGTTTCGGGAGTTAAGGGTCAAGGTAAGGTTTTTGTAGTCAATAAACAAGATGTATTAAACAATTTACCAAGGGAAAAAGTTGTTGACGCAACAGATGTTCACTTTAACATAGGTAATAAAACCGTTGAACCTATTTCCGAAATACCCATCAACAAAGACGCTCATACATTTATAATCAAACAAGCCCTCTCCGAAGGTAAACCCGTTCCCGCCGAAGTGCTGAAGGATTATCCTGAATTGGTGAAGCAGGCGGCTATATCGCAAACAACACCTCAACCTAACCTAATCCAAAACATAGCAAAGGGCGAGGCGGGAGCAAAAGGCATAAGCCCTTCTGTTGTTAAAACCATAGAAGAAACCAAAGCGGCATTAACTCCAAGCGGAGAAAAGGGCGCAGTCAATATATCTAATTTGGCAAATGAATTAGATAATATTGTAGAAAAAACTTCCAATATCGGAAAACAGATAGGATATGCATTTAAGTCCGCAAGCGCGCAAATGCCGAAAAGTTCTTTCTTTTTAAAACAACAACTTAACAAACAGTTGTCAAAAAATATAGAAAGCACGCAAGCCCTAGTGGGCGAGAAGCTAACAAACCCGAAAGTTACTAAGTTGTTGGAAAACATGCCTTATATATCCAAAGAAAAAGCGCAATCTATAGCAAAAAATTTACGAAACATACCGTTTTATGGCAAGAATTTTGGCGTTAGCGGTGCAGAGCAGAAGCAATTATTTAAACTTGCAGAGTCGATTAAAAGTATAGACAAAAATGGGAACCCTGTATTCGGCACATTAAAGCAAACTGGCGAAACAAGGTTTACCGCCGAAGAGGGTCAGGCGTTGTGGGATTCCGCACGTCCGATAGTAAAACAAGCCGCCCTTGATTTTGCAAAGCCATATCAGCAAGCTAAAGATATTTTTAACAGAAATATTGCAAAAGAATTTTTCAACATAAAATCAGATGTTGAAGGTTATGTTCGGCACATGGGTTTTAAAGAAAAGCCGTTTGATAGTTTTAAAAAGATATTCTTAAATTTCCGCAAAGCTGGCGCGAAACAATTAAGAACCGAAGCCAAAGGATATACTGAAAACTTTGAAAACGCCACAATAGAGGGGTTAACAAACCTTTTAAACACAAAAGATTACAATAAATTCGTTGTTAAGTTTGAAGAATCAATTACGGAAGCCATAACGAAGCAAAACCCGCTCAAAAAAGGGTGGACTCGAGCTAAGGGCAAATTTGGGTCTTTAGAGGGCAAGGACATACAGATACCAAATACTTTATATGACCAATACAAAAGGTATGTTGAGCCGGCAAAAGATTATAACGAAATACAGAAAACATTAAATACTATATCTAATTATTATAAATCGAATTTGCTTGTTCATGCTGGGTCAACAGCGACAAACGCCATAGGTCAGGCAACATTATTTGGCGCAAAGGTCTTGGATGATTTTTACGGATTTACTTTAAGCGGGAAAATAGAACCTCTTGCAAATGATTTCAGGGCGATATTCTCGGCATTGTCTTCAGAGGGCGTAAAGAAAACGCCTTCTTATTTATGGGGAGAAGCCACACAAGTCGCCGCGTTTGTTGGCGAAAGCAATGGTTTTTTGCGCGGAGCAATATCTAAACTTCTTATACCTTTTCAGGCGGTAGATACATTTGCGAAAAGAATGGTTTATACTGCCGAAGCTATGACTAAATTAGGAATTAAAGAATTCAGAAAAGCTGATGCGGAAAAGTTGTTCAATTTATCTGATGATATAGTAAAACAGATTGATGACGCTGTTGATTTATACGCTTTAAATTATACCAATGTTCCGAAAGGTCTTGAAAAGTTCAGGGAAAGCCCAGCCAGTTTTCTTGTTGCGCCATTTCCGACATATTATTATAAATACGCTCAGCACGTTTCACATTATATTGCCGCACTTAATCCGACGATAAAAATGACGGCACAGGACAGAGCCACAAGAATATTAACTTTAACTACCCTAATTGGATTAAACGCCTATATTAATAATAAAGAAGAAAAAAAGTCGCCCGAATATATCGGCGAAAAAAGAGGCGTAACCGCTGGTATGCCTTGGCAATATCAAACAACAGGCAGAACCAAAATAGGCGAGGACGAAAAGGGCGAAGCATATCTAAGAGGCGTTAAATATCCATGGGCAAGCGTTTATCAGTTATTGAGGGGGCTAACGGAACTTGCTTCTTCAAATAGCGTTTCAAGACAAAAAGGCGGAAATAGGTTAGAGCAATTAAAAGACGAGGCAACGACTCTTGGACCTGGATTTGCATTGTTTGATATTATTACTGGACACAGAAGCAAATATGAACAATATACTCCTACCGATGTTCTTGCGGGAAAAACCGCAAAAACATTTATTCCCTTTTTCAGAGTTACAGAAGGAGCTAAGAACGCAATTTATCCCGAAAAGAAAACCCCTCAAAATTTCTTTCAGGCGTTGGCGGGCGGTTTGCCCGTTGAACCGCAAGGCAAGCCCGTTAAAAAGGGCATTAAAGAGCTTGACCCGCAGGAAGAATGGTCAAAATTCTGGACAGGCATTAATATTCGCCACATTAAACCTTCTGAAGCAAAAAAAGAACGCAATAAAGTAATCCAAAGAATAAAGAATAATTTATATAATAATTCCGATTGGACAGATGAACAGAAACGACAGGCAAGGCAATTATTAAAAGACATAAACGAACTAAAATAACCGAATTTATATGGCTTATTTAGGGAGCAAAAATTATGACAAATTTCCCGACAACATTACCTTCATTGCCGACACAATACGACCGGCTAAACACTACCTTAAACGGCGCGTTAGCCAACGATACTGCCGGCAATAATTCACAAGCTACAACAATAGATGTAACCTCTACAACAAACTTTCCTGCTATAGGCGTATTTTGGATAGAAGCGGAAGGGATAACTTATACAGGCGTTACCGCTACTTCATTTACGGGTTGCGCAAGGGGAGCATACGGCACAAGGGCGGCGCATAGAAACGAATTGACTGTTTCTTATCGACAAACCGCCAAGCACATAAACGATATACAAAACGAATTAACGGCTGTTGCGACCAAATTAGGCATAACTAGTTCTGCCGATACTGATTCTGTTGATTATATATTAACAACTCATATTGCCGCAACTGCTATTCACGGGGCAACAGGCGCAGTAGTAGGCACGACAAATACGCAGACACTTACGAATAAAACGCTTACAAGCCCAACTATAACAGGAGCTACTTTAACTACGCCAAATATCGGCGTTGCTACCGCTACAAGCATAGCAATCGGCGCGAATACGCTTGATACAAACGAATGGGCGTATTTAGACGGGCAGAACCAAGCATTAAAAACAAGCGATTCGCCTACATTTAATGCCTTAACCCTTACTACCGATTTAAGCGTAGCTAACGGCGGCACGGGGGCTTCTACGCTTACAGACCACGGCATATTGCTTGGTTCGGGAACGGGCGCCATAACCCCGCTTGGTGCGGCCACAAACGGGCAGATACCTATCGGTTCTACGGGTGCAGACCCTGTATTAGCCGCAATTACAGGCACAGCAAACCAAATAACGGTAACTAACGCGGCGGGAAGCATAACATTGTCTACGCCTCAAAGCATAGCTACGGGTTCTTCGCCTACATTTGCGGGGTTAACCATTGGTGCGTTATCGGGCATTTTAAAGGCAACAGCAGGCGTTGTTGCAGGTTCTGCTACTCTTACGGACTTAATAGCTGGGACACTTACAGAAACTGTTTCAACGGATATTGCCTCTCTCGGTATATGGCTCAAAAATATTTCAGGCACACAAACCAACCAAACGAATAGCACATTGATACACAAACTTTATAGAACGGGTGGAAGCGTTGACGGGTCATTAGGTATTGATACGCCATTGTTAAGTATTTATAAGTCAATAGGAACGGCTACAAACGGGGCGGTTAGATGTTTAGGAATGTTACAGCTTCATGACGATAGCACTCAACCTATTGAATATGGCTTGTATGTCGTGGGCGCAGGTTCTGGACAAACGATTGGTTCATTAATTCGCCCTACGGGAATATATAATTATGGACTTGATTTATCTGACGCAACTATAAATACAGCAGACATACGGTTTGCTAACGGTTCTACGATAACAGCCGCAAAATGGGCTGACCTTGAATCGATTAATGGCATTATGAAATGTAATGGTGCGGGCAATTATTCTGTCGCTTCGGCAGGGACAGATTATTTTAACGCTTCTTCTGATGTTAACCATAACGCCACGACAAATTATTCTGCCGACCAGCACTTTTTACAGACGGCAATTACAAATGTTTCTACAGCGTTAACAACGGGACTGCTTAAAGTAACGACCACAACAGGTGCTTTAAGCACAGCAACTTCAAACACCGATTACCTTAACCCAACAGAAACGGTATCAACTGACGCTAATTCTACAAAGATTATAACAACCACAACCACAGGCGCAATCGTTGACCAAACAGTAAGTGGTTTAATCGTTAAAAATTATCAAACGGCTGGTTCGGTAACGGGCGGGATAGGCGTATTAAGCGGGCTACACGCATTATTGCAAGTATTTGACTGTAGCGCGGGAGCAAGGTCGGCTATGCTGTTTGGGCAATTACATGATGACTCGCCCGCAGGCGCAGACGCAGGGTGCGAAGTTCTCAACAGCACAGCGTTTAATGTTGACGCAGGGTTCTACGCCTCAGGACTATATAATTTCGGGCTTGATTTATCGCAAGCCACAATAGGCACTTCGGATATACGCTTTGAAGGCAATTCGGGCGGGAGTATTGATGTTGGCATAAAGAATAACGCTGGAACATTACAATATAAAAACAGAACAGGTGAATTTACTAACATATCTGTAGACAGTTTCAAAACTATAGTGGTAGCAGGGCAAAGCGATGTTGTGGCTGATAGCCCAACCGATACGCTTACCTTTGTTGCGGGTTCAAATATGACAATAGAAACAACGGCGGGAAGCGACACCATAACCTTCATATCAAGCGGCGGTGCGGCAGGCGCAACAACAGCATTAGACAACCTTGCCACTGTTGCAATAAACACTTCGCTTATATCTGATACTGATAATACTGACGACTTAGGTTCTGCCGATAAAGGGTGGAAAGACACATATACCCGCACGCTTAAAATTGACGGCTCTACAAGCGGCACAGTAACAGTTCAGGCGGCGGCTGTAGCAGGAACAAATACAATAACATTGCCCGCTTTAACAGGAACAGTATCTTTGGGATTAAGTTCTGTGATTGTTAATGGCGCAAGAACTTCAGCAGAAGGTACGGGAACTGAAACAATAAGCGGTTTAGCTTTTCAACCAACGGCAGGAATTGTTGCGGCAGGCATTGGCGGTTCAATCGCTCTTTGCACAGGATTTGTTGACTCTGCGGCAACAGTGGCTACGCGATACCTTCTTTATAGCAACTCCGCAGATGTTACGGCTCAATTTGTATACCTTAATCCTTCTAGCGGTGCGGTATATAATTGCACGGCTCACTCATATACTGCTGACGGCTCTACTTCTTCTTGGACAAAAACAAATTCGCCTGGCGATGCTGACTATGCAATACTTTATTTGAAATAAGGCGGTTACTTATGAAATATTACATCAAGTATTTTCCCTCACACTACTCGGTTTGCACAAGCGAAAACGACTCGCTTGATTTTAACGAGCTTAATGAGATTGACGAGAACACTCATTATCTTGAAATAACAAAAGAAAAATATGAAGAACTTATGAGCCACAGCATTTTGACAGAAACCGAACTTAATCATCCAAATAAAGACGCTATAATTGAGGCAAAGCGTCAGGCGAAGTGGGCGGCAACACCTGCCAAACCCATTAAAACAGCACAACAGACAGCCAACATACAAGCCAAGAAAGCACAAAAAGCTATAGACGCCAACGCTGAACGCCTCAAAAACGAGCTTGTGGATAAGCAAATTAAAGTTGACGCTATGAAAAAGCTGAACATAGACACCACAACAGAAGACGCAGAGCTTGTGAAACTGAAGGGTGATTATGCAAAGCTATGAGTTTGTTATTTATAAAGAGTGTGAGTCGCTTAACAAGACCAAGGGTTGGCATTGGGGAAAAATAAAGAAAGAAGATTTGACATAATGAGATTTACTGATGAAGAAATTTTGTTAATAAGGCAAGAATATCAAAAAGAATTCGTTGACCTAAAGGGGTTGCAAAAAACATTTAATCATAGGCATTTGACCAGCAACATTTCAAGAAAAGCTAGATTGTTGGGGTTGCAAACTAAATATAAACGAAAAGAATCACCATTGGTAAGAAAAAATTATATGAAAAAACCAGAAATGTTTGATTTTATTAAGCTAAATTACTCCACGATGTCAAACATAGAGTTATCAAAGTTAACGGGCTATTCGGTTTCTGGATTGGAAAAAATAGCAAACGCGTGGGGTTTCGAAAACAAAAACATTAAAGAAAAGTGGGTCATGAATAAACACCCAAAAGGTATGTTGAACCGCAATCATTCAGAAAAAACAAAAAATATTATATCTCAAAATTCCAAAAAGATGTGGGCAGATGAAAATAGTTATGTTAATAGTGATGAATATAGGCAGAAAATTTCAGACAGGGCTTCGCATTTTCAGCAAAATGGCATATTTAAAAACAGGTATTCCAATTCAAAAAAGGGTTACTACGACATAAATGGCAAAAAAATATTTTTAAGAAGTGCGTGGGAAGCCAATTATGCCTTGTATTTAGATTTTTTAATTGAGCAAAAAATGATATTAAGTTGGGAATATGAAAAAGATGTGTTTTGGTTTAATAAAATTAAAAGGGGCGTTAGAAGCTACTTGCCCGATTTTAAAGTAATTAATCCAAATGAAAGCATTTCGTATCACGAGGTTAAGGGATGGATGGACGCAAAAAGCAAAACAAAGTTAAGGCGTATGAAGAAATATTATCCCAACATAGAGATAGTTTTAATAAATGATAATGCGTATAAAGACATAAAAAGAAGGTTTGGCAAAATATTGTCTTTTTTCCCAAGAGAAACGGATTAAGGGACAGTGGGCTTATAAAAAACGACAGCAAGAAGTGGCTTGAACACGGAAAGCACGAGCAGGCTATAGACAGGCACGACCCACGCACCGTTGTTGTTGTTGAGGAGATTGAATGAGAGCAGTTATTATTGACGATAGCAAAGAGTTCACAACCATATTAAAAAATCGGCTTAACGGCACATTCAAGGAAGAGTTCATATTCCAAGACGGGTGTTAAGCCGCAGGGCAAGCCAGTTACAAAAGGTGAAACCACTTATAATACCGGAGACGAAATTTTAAAGCTCTTCTTAGGTATTAATATAAGGACTATAAAGCCGGCTGACGCGGAAGAAGCCAGAAACAAGATAATAAATAGTATTTGGGACAATTTAAACAATAATCCAAATTGGACTGACGATCAACGAGAACAAGCCACGGAATTATTAAAAAGCATAGGCGAATTAAAATAGCCGGCAACAACATAACTTACTTAAATGGCCAAGTGGCTCTTTTTTATTTGGAAAAGAGGCGTAAATTGAATCTATTATATCCGTTTCAAAAGATCAAAGAAATGTGGATAAATAAGGCATTTTTTGCAACGCTGTTGATGTCTTTCTCGCAACTTATCGGCGACTTAAATAATTCGCTTCTGCATACGCTTTTAATACTTATAATTTGCGACTGGATAACAGGCCTTATGAAAGCAATAATGTGCAAGAAAATATCAAGTCAGGCGATGACCACGGGTGCGATTAAGATTACGATATATTTTATTCTTATGATTGTTTCCTATAGGATTTCGCTTATGAGTGCGGGTTTTGATTTCTTAGACACGCTTGTATTTTCTTACCTTGCAATAACCGAAGGCATATCGGTATTAGAAAACCTGTTCAATATCTGCCTTTTAAAACAAATAGACCTGCCGATACTTGGTTGTCTTGTCGGATACTTTCTTCAACTTCGAGAGGGACAGATTAAACAAAGTCCTGTCGGTAAAATCAAGGTAGATGCGGACAAGATTAAGGTTAATTGAGGGGTGAAACTTATGCCACAAACTGTAATATATGGTGAGGAAATAAACCCAAAAATGACAGTAAACCAATTTACTGCCGAGTATAAGAAACCAGCGAAACCCTTAGACGCTAGGTTTAAGAAACAATTGAGGGTATTACTCACCAATGCTTGCGGTAAGGAATACTCCTACCGGACTTTAAAGCTAGACCACGACAGAATGGGACAGGACTTGCACGATGACGGCACGGCCACCGATATAGCTTTCTTTTCTAACAGAAAGAAACGCTTCCTTAATAAAGCTGATACGAAAGACCTTGAAACGATACAAAGTAGATGCGTATATACCGCAGGAAAACGGGGACTTGCTATCTTAGTTTGCAATCAATATCCCGAAAAGGCAAAGGGACACTTTGAAATTCTGTTCTTACCCTCAATGCCAAAAGAGAAAAGCAAGAACATTTTAGCAAGGGTTGGCGAGTTTTTAATAAATTGTTTTCCGCATATTAAGGGAGGTAGAAGATGATAGCTTTATATAGTGTTCTTGTATTTATCAGACAGGTATTATTAATGGTGTTGTGTTGTGCCGTAATAGGGCTATTTGCTTCGTGGGTTTTAACTTGGTTTGGAATATCGTTTGCTTGGTGGAAATGCGGCATAACATTGTTTGTGCTTGGACTAGCGATTAGATATGTTCTTAGCGGAGGGAAGTTATGAATAATATGTCCTTGCACCTTGTGTTCAACTCCAAGACAAACCACCTAAAGGGGTTTACCCCCGACAAAGAGCCGATTAAGCTTACCAATGGCTATGGCAAGCAGGTAGATTGGCTACAAATGCGGGAGAACGCCACTCGTGATGACTACGGTTATTACGGTGAATGCCCGCCGGGTGAGTATAAACTTATGGCACCGGAGAATGTTCACGCTTCCGCATTCGGCGATTGGTATATCGGGCTTATAGATTATAACGGGCATTGGGAACAGTATAATCGTAGCTTTATTGCAATCCACGGCGGAGGTAGCGGCTTATCAAATAGTTTTAAATATCCTGACCAAGGTTGGGTTATAACTCACGGTTGCTTGCGTATGCAGAATGGCGACCTTGCAAACCTTGTGAAGACAATACGGGCGGCACAAAAAGTAGGCAATGTTTATCTTAAAGTAAGCAATGAGGATGAATAGGGCTGTAGTTTAACGGTAGAACATTCGGTTTTGAACCGAATAGTATGTGGTTCAACTCCCATTAGCCCTGCCAAAGTATACTATAAAAATCCATAGTTTACCATACAACGCCAAAAGTTCGTAAAAATAAAATAACGCAAAATAATAATTATTAGGAGTTTTACAATGCAATATCCAAAACATTATTTGTAATATGCAAGTAAAAATTCACAGGAGGAATACAATGGATATCCTTCACCCAGATAACGAGTGTCCAAACTGCGGAACGAATATGCAATTACACGGTGTTCAGTATTTTTGTGGGTTTTGCGGAGAGCGGATAGACGCAAGAGAACCTGAACCCGAAGCGGCGTAAGGGAAAGAATTTCGACGAATTTAACGCCCCGTTTAGGGGGTCAAAATTAAAATAACGATACTTATGTATATGGCTTGGGGGTGTAATTTTGGAAAACAAATTAGAAGAGCTAAAAAAGGTAGAAATAAAAATATCTTCTGACAAATACCTTCATCTCATCGGCGGTTTTTTGACCGCGTTGGCTACCTTCTCATATTTTAAAGATATAAAAAAGACAATATCAGAAAAAATAGCACTAACCGCAGGAATTGGTTTTGGGGTGTGGGCGTTGAAGGAAATTTTCGATTGCTTTGTTCAGGGACATCTTGCCGATATTGGCGATTTGTTGTTTTCTTGCGCGGGAGTGGGCTTATGCTTGGTTTGGATTAAAATAACGAGTAAGCAGGGAAGGGGGTGAATAAATATGTTTGGGATACAAAATATTATCAATGTTTTTAATTTTCTTATTCCAATAGTAATTAAAGTAGAGGCACTGCTTTCGGCAAGTGCTGGGGCAGAGAAGAAAGCTAAGGCGATAGAGCTTATTAAGCTGTTAATGGCTGACCTTAAAATAACTCTGCCTTTGCCGGCCTCTATGCTAGATGTTTTCTTAGGGTTAATGGTGGATATTATTGTTATGATATTTAACAATAATAGTTTTTTCGCCAAATCTTCGGCTACATCTCCGAAATAAAAAAATCAGGTGGCATTGCAATGCCGTTAAGCCAATGGGAAAAGGACGGTCAAGTAATAAAGTTCACGACAGGACAAAGCGACCAAGACCTTACGGATATGGTGGAGAAGGCAAGGTTGCGGAACTTAAAGAAATAACCAAATGGTCATCCACCAACGGTGGAAATTGACATCTTTCATTCGCTTTTATGGCGATGATTGTAAGGGCAGGGATTAAGTTCTCTGCCCTTTTTTCTTTTTAACATCTTCGTATATGGCTTCCTTAACAATCTTATCGCCCCTAAAGTTACCAAGAATTTTTATTATATTACTTTTACACTTCTCGCATACAAGGTGTCCGAATACCGTATATGTCTCGTCACTATCGCTTATTGTAGCCCCGCATAATTTGCAAGCGAACGAACTCATTGTTTGCCGTTCGCAATTCTGTTGATTTTGCTTAGCATATTAATAACTTCTATTTCGCTTGCGCCACTCACTTCAAAAACTACGCCGCCTATTTTTTGTGTTGCCGTTATTTGCACGCTCATCTATTTCTCCCCATAACATTTAACACAAAAATATTGTGTTTCAATTATATAAAAATCATCGCCACGCCTAATCCATTCTCCACATTCATTACACTTAACATCATGCCATGCACTATAAGTTTCACTGCTCATACCTTCCTCGCTTTCACTAAATCTTATCACTTATTATTTTTTCCACAAGTTCTTCAAAAACTTTAAAGTATTTTTTTGCATTTTCCCTATTTATTTCGCCCTTCATTGAATTAAATTTAATTTGCAGGGTTATTGTTGGCTCATCGTTTGCCAATTCTAAATCAAGTCGTGTTGTTCTTGCATACATTTGACCCGCCTCGCCTTCTTCTTAAAATCAACTAATTTTTTGTGATATTTTTCAATAATATTCTTTTGTTCAAGGTCTAACAGTTGCAAATCGTAAAGCAACTCGTTCATAAATTTATAATACCAATAATCAAAAATCCTGCTTATCCTCAATATTCTCCATATTGTTTTGTCTATCACTTTTTCTTCGCTTTCTTTAATCTCCACTTTGTATAAGGAGAACATCTATCATCCATTGTTCAATCCTATGCTTAACTTCATCTACGGTTTTGCAATAAAGACTTTTTTCGTGCATACCGTTATGTTCTTTTATTTTAAACCCACCCACGCCTTTGTTATCTCTTTCAATGTTAAAATATTCGTTAGCCATTATTTCCTCGCTTTCTTTTAATCTTGAAGTCCTATACGCATATTCGTTTTGCCTGTTCTCTTTATTTTATTTTCTAGAACCTCTTGCATTGTCTGCGCTTTTTCCTTCGGTTTTCCATAAATATTGCCCTCTACTTTATCCGCAAGGTCGAGGGCTTCATTAACACAATTTCTACTGGCTTTCTTCTTCTTGGCGGCACTATTGTATTGTTTCATTATCTCATATGTGCCCCTAGTTAACATCCTTTTTAATTCCTTATCGGTGTAATACATTGGCTCATCCGTTCTGTTTCCGTTCATATCAACATAAACCCCGTACCCTTTTCTTTTGTCCCGCCACCGGCCACTATGAATAGTTACTCCATAGCGGCTTGTAACGGTTTCTTTCTTCTTCTTCGGCTCATACTTATTCTCGCTTCCGTCTTCCCAATACTCTCTGCCCTCTATGCGGTTGCCTTTTTGTAGGATAAGCGTGCAGGGTAATGAAACATAAAGCATTCGCTTGTGTTCTTTTATTGCGTCAAAATTCCATGTTCCTTCTACATACACATCAATCCTATCCTTCAGCTTCTTGATTGTTATTTTGTTCATATTCGTCAAACTCCTTAATCATTTTTTTAAATAATTCTGTCATCGCCACAGAAGGTTTTATAAATTCTGGAATTGTATAATGACCTGTAATTAATTTTGTGTTAAAAATATGTCGCAAACAAGGGCATTTGTTAATTACATAATTGCATATCCCAGAATGCACAATTGCCATTTGCTCGTCTTTTTTCTTCTTTGCCTTAACCTTAACTTTCACTTCTCGCCTCCAATATTTTCCAAAATATCATCGCAAGCGGCACAATAACTAACAGCATCTACCACATACATTCCGCTTTCGTTGTCATTCAGCTTTCTTTTTGGTATTGTCATCTCCTCAACCCTTCGCCGTATCTCGGCAATCAGGTCGGCGTGATATTCCGGGACTTCTTGTCCCCAAATCCTAAGGGAATGTTCCTCAACCCACTTATCCCGAAAATCATCAAGCGTCATTCTGTGCCTCCTTAATATAATCTCTTGCAACCATTCGTTCAAGAGTATCTATTCTTTCGTTTTGTTGTTTAATCAATTCCTCAAATTGAATATAAAATTTATTATAAATTTCTATTGATACATCTGAAATAAATGTTGGCATTATGGCTCTTAATATATCAAGTGTTTCGCTTCTCGTAATCATATCTTCCCCTCCTGCTTGCGTTCAAGTTCTCGCACTCTATTCATAAGGTCATAATGGCAGTCCCAAACTGAAAATAATTGCTTTGATATTCGCTCTAAAGTTAACTCATCAGAATAAATCTTTGCCTTCTCCCCCTCGTCAATGTGCCAACCTTTGGCGATTAGAAATTTTGGCATGTTTTTATATTCTTCTTGACCCCACCATTCTGCCATATCTTTGTTAAGCTTAGAAGCCATATCCATATCTTCCCCTTTCTCTTCCCCAAATTTAGCGTTACAACGACCGCAGTTTTTTGGTGGGGCATATATTTCCCAAGGTGCATGATACCCGCATTTTCTGCAAGCGGTTCTTTTGGGCACTTCCACGCAATTCTCTTTGCACCGCTCGTTTAAATCGTCATGAAATTCTTTCCATGCCTTCTTCTGTTCTTCTGTGATGGCAGGTTCAACAAGTTCGAGTAGGTCAAATGGAACCCACGAAGTTTTTGTGGCCACATCATACGGACTGTTGCAAAACGCACCCATCCCTGTTGTTTCGATAATTGTCCAATCACCATTTATTTTAACCAAGTCCCCAACATTAAATTTGTTCATTTCGCCTCCTTATCTTTCAATCATTTTCTTTTCGTCAGGTCTATAATTTCCACACCAATCTGTAAAATATACGGGCGGGTATCCGTGTATTGTGGGTGCATTTTTGCGGCACCTGCCGAAAATCTTATACCCCTCGTGCGTCACAAACCACATACAGGTTTTACAGGTATATTTGGTTTGTCTATCCTTCCAATTGTCGTTAGAATTATTCAATTATCCTCCTTAACCCCCAACACAAGACGGTTAAATAACTGCCTTAACGCCCGCGCCTCCATACGGTAACCCGTAGAAATCTCCGCTATGTTCATTTCTTGGCAGATAATGTTCATATCCCCGAATTTTATTATATGCTCAAACAATATCTTATGCCCTTTTGGAAAGTGATTTTGCATTTCTTTTAACGCGGAGTCAACTTCAAGGGCGGTTATTAGGTGTCGCTCAAACTCCTTTGTCCATTCTTTTGGGCTATGATTTTCATTACTATTAGGGTTATAGTGTATTTTTAGCGGGATATTGTGCATAAACTCAAACCGCAAATACCCCTTTAATACCTCCCTCATTTTTTTCCACCCGCCAACCGAGTCCCTGAACTCCTCATATCGTTTTTGTAATACCTCTTGCTGATAACTCATTCGTCCACGCTCCTTTTTAAGCTAATTTAAGCTAAGTTAATACAAATTCACTTACGACCAATTTATTCTTTCATTTTGGGCAGGTTCTGTCGTTTTGGGGCGCTTTGTTAACTTCTTTTGTCAATCTTTCTATTTCATTTGCATTTTTTAAAGATTCTATATAAAGCTCGTTATTTTTAAATCGCAGGTTTGTGTTCTCTCGGCGCGACATCTCATACACTTGTTCTAGGTATAAAATTCTGCCTTCGGCATATCCTATTGATATTTTTAAATTATTAATTTCTTTCCTCAACTGATTATTTGTGATCAGAAATTTCAGCACCTATCGCCTCCTTATATATTTTTTCAAGGGTTTCTTTGGTTTTGTAAACGATTATTCCGTTTTTTAATAGGAATTTTCTGCCGCCCTCTAATTTGTTCATTGCTTCGGTAAAATTAGAAGACATTGGCAAGCTGTTTGTATAAAGAATATCCCCTTCCAAGTCCATAATTATAGTGTCTTCCTTTGGGTCATAGTCAAATTTCATTCTTCTACCTGCCTTTCTTGAATATCTATGAAATAAGATAAACTTCTCCAGTTGTGTTGTCCGTATCTTTTATAATCATATCCATTTTCTTTTTCTACCTCTAATGCCCTTCGTTCTGACTTTTCAAAGGTATCAAAGATTCCTTCAATATAACCCATTTCACAATCCCAATCATCAATGTATCCCGCCATTACCACCCATACTTTCATTTCTCCTCCGGCGCCGTAATCACTATTTCGCCAAAACAGTTCAATTCTTTTTGGTGTTCCAGAAGAAAATATTGCAAATCGTGCATAAAACTATCAATTTTTTTTGTTCTTTTGCCTTTGGGGTCTTTGAATATATATCTAGTGGAATATCCCTCTCGCATATCGGCGTATTCCTCTGTTATAAATTCACGCCCGAACATATCCTTAGCCATTACCTGCCTCCCATTTTAATTGTTTTTGGCGTTCCAAATAACCCTTTTAATGTTTCTGCTTCTTCGTCTTCGTTTTCTATGTGGCATAAGAATAAATTTTTAAGCCGTTCGACCTTTAGTTCAAGCGCGTCAACTCTTTTGTCCAAATATATAACCTTTTTCTTTTTAAGATTGTTTTCGTTCATTTCGCCTCCCTAATTGCACCAAGAATATCATCACAGGTCGAGCTATACATTCTTGTTGCGGTGCAGTCGCCCTTGTAAAAATCAAGTTCTCGTTTGTTTAAATCTTCTACAATTCTCTTTATTTTTGAAACCAAATCATCGTGATATGTTGTAAGCAAATTTTTGATACCTTCTTCTAATCCCACAGAACAAGTTTTATCAATCCAGCATTCTTTCCATTCGTTAAGGTTGCCCATTACTTACCTCCTTTCGCTTCCTATAATCCTTACTTCTTTGGTTTTGCTTGACGCAGGTGCAGTTTATACACAGTTTTTTGCCGTTATATCTCGGCCAGAATTTATCTCCACACGACATACACTCTTTTTCCCTAACCCTAGTGCCTGCCTTGTTATCTTTAAGCGACCCGATTGTTGTGCCGATTATGTGCATTATTTCACCTCCGTTTCCAAACCTTTCCAATTTTAACAGTTGCGCTTTTTTGCTTATACATTAATCCGAGTATTTCTCTGTAACTTAAATACTTTAACGGCTTGCCGTTTTTTTCAACTTCATTGCATTTGCGGCATAATAATCTCTGTCCCCAATCGGGTATTTCTAGTTTTACGCCGCAAATGTAACACTCGTTCATTTTTCCGCCTTTGGCTTTCTATGTTCTGCGGCGTTAGGGCACGAACTGAAATGGCTTTCGTGCCCGCTTATCGGCAACCATATCTTTTCTTTGGGTGCAGGCATATCAAAACTTTCACACATAATTACGGTTTTTTTAATATTCACTGGCATACTTTTTCCGTTGACCGTTTTGACCCAAATTATTTCTGCGCCGCACGATTTACATATCGCCATATTACGCCTCCTTTTCTTCAATCATTTTCATAATCCGCTTAAATTCTTGCGTGTCGCTAAGTTTTTCAAATTCGTTTAACATAATCTTCCTCCCCATTTAACGCCAACCACGCCTTCATTAACAACCGCTTATAATCCCAAAGGGCTTCTTTAACCGCACGCATTAAGCTCATAAACGCTTCCTTTGAGGTTATTTTCTGCATATCGGAAACTATCATCCATAACACCTCATCGTCAATGCCTGCTTTTTTCAGGTTTTTTCTTAGTTCTCGCTTAAACGCACGCAATGCCTTAATGCTTTTGCCCCAATGTTCTTTATCTTTATAGTCAAATTTAAGCATTTTTTACTCGCATTGTTTCATATTCAAAGTTCAGTAATATTTTTTCCGTTCTGCCTTCTCTGTTTTTAGCGATATCAACAAACAGTTCCTTAATGTTTTCGGGGCGTTCGGGGTTAAGTATTTTATCTCGGTTAAGAATTATTACAATATCCGCGTCTTGTTCTAACGCGCCACTGTCCCGAAGAGCCGAAAGCCCTATTCTGTCGCTATCGCCTTCTGCGCCCCTTCTGTTAAGTTGTGAGAGGGCTATAACGCAACAATCAAGTTCTTTTGCCATAATCTGTAGCTTCGCCGAAGTTTCGGTTAATCTATCATTGCGCGTTGTTTGGCCTGCGTGCCTATCGGCTATTTGTTGTATATAGTCAACGATTATTATGTCCAAGCCGTATTTGTTTTTAACAGCTTTAGCGTTCATCCATATATCATTGCTTGAGAACCTTTTGCCCGTAAATATGTTTAAATTCTTTTCCTTTATGGCGTTAGTTGTTGTTAATATTTCATTCCGTTGTTCAGGGTTCCATTTGCCAGACCGAACAGTTTGTAGGGGAACCTCGGAAACCATGGCGGTTATTCGCTCGACAATATGGTGATTAGACATTTCGTAGTTAAAATAAGCAACGCCTGCATTACGGTTCAGCGCGTTTATGGCTATGTTTAATGCAAACGCGGACTTGCCCACGGAAGTTGCCGCGCCGATTATCCAATATTCGCCCGGCTTCATTCCTCTTATACATTCATCTAGCTTAAAATACCCCGTAGGCACGCCGATATTTCCGTCTTTAAAGGTAGAGCGTATGGCAAATATCTCTTGGGCTTGGTTGAATAAATCAGTAAAACGGGTTTTCATTATCTTATTATTTCTGTCCACCGTTTTTTCAACTGAAGTTAAAAGCAATTTCTTGGCTTCGTCAAGGTCGTCATAAACAATTCTTGATATTTCGCCTGAGCTTTTAGCAAGAAGGCGCTTATCGCTTTCTTCAACAATTCGGTTTATATGGTTTCGCAATAAATCGCTTTGTGCTTCGTCTATCATTTCAGAAAGGTCGCCTATATCGGTATCACATTTAAGCGAGTATATGGAAATATTACCTTTACGCATATATTCATTTGTTATTGCCGTATATAGGTTTTTAAACTCGTAAAAATCCTCTTCGGAAATAACTTCCTGAATGGTGCTTATATGGGCGGGGTTAAGCAACATACAGCCGATAAGCTGGCGTTCTAGCCCTATTTGCAGGGTATATTTATTCTGCATTTTTCGCAACCCCCATAGTTTTATATTCAGAACGGTTTATAGCGGGAAGGTTATTCTTTTTTACGGCTTCTTTATATGTTTCAAAGTCGTGGTCTTTAGAAAGAAATGTAGCGGGAAGTTTAATGTATTTCGTTTCCTTGCCTTCTTTTGCGCATAATTCAGAATAGTTTTTAGAGCATAACAGCAGGGTTTCTATATCTACGCCTTCTTTTGTTCTTGCGTTCCAGCATTTATATGCCTTGCCTTTTACTTCTTTTCGGGGATATATCGCCCAGAATTGCTCAAATTCGGGAGTATATATATTTGTTTCTTTTTTTTGTTTCTTGTTCTTATCTTTATCTTGTTCTTGTTCTGGGTGAACATTATCCGAACACTGTTCGGACACTCTACGAACACGCTTCGTATAATCATCTGCTCTTTTAATAAAGTTTGCGCAACAAAAACCGTCTTTCGCTTCTTGTAAAAGACGCGCTTTAAAACAACCCTTTAAAAGTTTATCAAATGTTTCTAAGGATATTCCCATATCACTGGCAATATTTTCTTTGGAATAATTTTGAAACAATATTTTCCCGTCTTGCCCTTCAGAGGCAATTATCTCAAGACAAGTCCACCAAAACCCAACCGCTTCTAGCCCGAATTCGCGCTGAATTTGGCGTATCTTTCTATCATTTCTTGCTTGAGCATCATGCTTGAACCATCTCATTCGTGCCTTCTTCCTTAAAATTACAATTCATTTCGTTGCTTATCGCAGATAAAAGTTCATTGGTTTTTACCGCAAGGTTGCGCGTTGTATAATAATAATTATCTGCGTCTTTAATATTTTTTGAAACAAGCCATTCTTTTTTATTTTTTATAAACGCCTTTCTTAACAACAATACGGGCAAAAGATATATCTTGTTGCTGGGAATTATTATGTAAACAATATAGTCGCATTTTGTTGTATATAGCCAACCAAGTTTTCTCTTTTCCAAATTACTCCAAAGCTCAAGCAGAATATCGCCATACTCTTTTCTTCTTTTTTTCTCATCAATAGTTATTTCTTTGCCGTCTTTAAGAGTTAAAATCTTGTCTATGCCTTGTTTCTGAAGGTTCAGGTCTTTAACAAATTCTATTTTATCAAGCATTGGAAAATATTTATGATAAAATTTATCCAAAAAATTGTTATCGTTTGGTTCAAAAGAATATTGTAAATCTTCGTTAAAACAATTATTCTTCATTCGCCTGATTCCCCCATGCCGACCAACCTTCTCGTTTTTTTCTGCTGAAAAGTTCTATTTTTTTATATTCCGGATACATTTTTTCAATAATTTCATATACTAATTCCGGTTTTTCGCTGTGTTTTGTGCGTGGCGCGGATATTACCGAAGAAAATCTATTTTTGGTTTCAGGCATAGGCAATTCTCCTTTTTTGGCGACAAGCAAAATCTCGTGTTGTGCGCGACAATAATATCCCATGCCAATTTTATCCTTAATCCAAACAAAAGAAGTCCTATATTTAAATCCCCATGAACTTATAACTCGTAATGATTCTTCGAGTTTAGGACTTGTTGTCCATAAAAATAAAACAGAATCCTTTTCCGCAATTTTATGCACAGGCAAACCACATATTTCTTCTAAAAACATTGTCGGATAATGATTTTCTATTGCTCTTGTTGTATGCCCCATTGGAGGGTTTTCATATTTCCATGGCGGGTCCGCAAGGATTATGTTAAATGCTCCAAGACCTTCGTTTAATTCTGAATTGTTTTTTGATAAATTGATTACTGTTTCTTTTTTGTGTTCTTTGGCTTTTTGTATTTTAATTGATTTATATGCTTCGTTAATGCTGATTTTGCCTGACTTAATATTGTCGTGAATTTCTTTTGGAAGCTCTCTTTGTATGGTTTCAACACGCTGAATAGTATCGTGCGAAACTCCTGCTATCTTGGCAAGCTCTTTTGCGGTATTCACTTCGTCAGATTTCTGATTAAGTGTTTTTCCGGGGGCAGTTTTTCCGTGTTCAATTTGTTTTTCTTTCGCCCTGCCTGCAATTACCGATTTTAACTGTAATGCCAAAATGCTTCTGTCGTATGCAGACAGGTTGCGCCGCCCAAATTGATTTCGAATTATCCATTCTCTTGCAGAAAAAATACTATCAAATATGGTTTCGCTCGTTTTATACTTAATATTATTTTCTGTGCAAATTTCATAGCGGTTATGCCCGTCAACAATAGTATTGTTCCAAACAACAATGCTGTCGCGGCAACCCTCTTTTAATATGGATTGTTTTAAACCCTCATATTCTTCAGGGGTTAACGGCGGTATAAGGTTTTTAAATTCGGGGTTAATTTTTAACAAATTTCCTCCATAAAATAAAAATGCCCGGGCTGACGGATAAAAATGAGTTAACATTATTTTCTCTGGCTTTCAACCAGAACCCCGGGCGCATTTTGAAATTAAAAAAACTCATTCTTGTCTCCGTCAGAAAATATCATACCACATATTCGCCGAAACATTAAGCGTTTTTTAAAACTTTACTTTACAAAACAGCACCAAACATTATTAAACGCTGCGTGGCATCGCTTCGCTACGCTTTGAATTTCGTTACCATAAACCTGCCGAATCTTGGTCTATATGCCCCAACGCCCACATATTTGCCCGCATATTCTAATATATCTTTTACTGCTTCGTCTTGAAGTTGGTCATCATGAACTTCAATTACAAAATCTAATTCCCATTCATCAAAGCGCGGTCGTTTGCACATTTGTCTGCCGCCGGTGGTTGGGTTTACAACCGAACGGCTATCAACTATCCACGCCTGATGTTTATGAATTATAGTTTCAGGAACAACAAAAACTGCGGCTTTAAACAAATCTTTATATGTTTTCTTTCCCCTGCCTGGTATTTGAAAGTTACCTGCCGCTTTTATCATACTTCCTTCAAAGTGAATTGCAGGTTGATATGTTTTTCCATTCGAAAGTTTATACAAATAATCTTCGGGGTCGCTTTGTTTTTTCTTGCCACTTTTTATTCTTGTTACGCTTTCTCCGCTTACTTCATTATTGTCCGTAAATCTATGCTGTAATAACGGAACTATTCCTTTTACGGTTACTTCAATACTTCTCATAATTGCCTCCTCTTAAATTTGCTTTACTTTACTTTGCTCGAATTTAGGTCGCTTAACTTTTCAGAACATAATCTTACAACACTATGCTTTTCTTTGCCTTGATTAACCTCCTTAATTCTTAAACTTACCAATATTCCGCACAAAATTATCAGTAGCGGTTTCATATTCGTCCCTTAGCTTGCGGTCAATGGCATTTTCTATGCGGAAAACAATATCAAGTAGGTATTGTTTTCGGGTATCGGAAGGGAAGAATGAATTAATGCAGTATTTTAGTTCTTCTAAGTGCGGAGAAACGGCTAGTTTTTCCATTGTTTGTCTCCTAAGTTTGAGATATTAATTCGCTTGGGTGCACGCCGTGGTTTACCCAGGTTATGGCGTGTTCTGCGGTATCCATATCAGGCGGAACCCTGAGCGTGTATATGATATTGGTAGAAGGACAACACATTTTTAACAGCTGTATCGGCTCAATATCAATATCTTTATCAATTTTAATAAGCTCGTATCCCTGCCATTTATCAATGCTTTTTGCGCCTAAGTCGCGGCAAATTTTATCATAGCCAATTTTGCGGATTAATTCTCTGCGAATTTGGGCGTTATCTTCTTTTAGGACTGTATCGGCAGGAAGTTCTTTCGCGGGAGTAAGCACATAATGTTTTTTTTCTTCAGGTATTCTTACTCCGCCAAGCGAATATATCGCAAATCCGTCTTTATATTCTAATGCAGGAGCTTCGTCTGCATGTAACCTCGATTCATTCCTTTTAATATATTTTGGTTTGCGCGAAATAAAACATATATCTTTGCAAGGAATAAACCAATGTATTTTACAAAGATTGCGAAATACACTAAAATCCCCAGAACATTTGAATCCAAAAACTGTATGAAAATAATCTAAAAGTCCTGTCCATCCAGAATTTGCCTGCCCATGCCAAAAAGCAGGATACATTAGTTTCTGCTCGTAAATTTGCTCGTTAATTTGCTCGTAAATTTGCCCGTGAATTTGCCCGCGAATTTGCTCGCGAATTTGCTCGTGAATTTGCCCGTTAATTTGCTCGTAAATTTGCTCGCGAATTTGCTCGTTAATTTGCTCGTAAATTTGCTCGTTAATTTGCCCGTTAATTTGCTCGTAAATTTGCTCGTTAATTTGCCCGTTAATTTGCCCGCGAATTTGCCCGCGAATTTGCCCATGAATTTGCTCGTGAATTTGCCCGCGAATTTGCTCGTAAATTTGCTCGCGAATTTGCTCGTAAATTTGCTCGTTAATTTGCTCGTAAATTTGCTCGTAAATTTGCTCGTTAATTTGCTCGTTAATTTGCCCGTTAATTTGCTCGTAAATTTGCTCGTAAATTTGGTCGTTTGAAAATATATTAGCCGCGATTAAGCACTCCCACGGGCTGTTCAGCAATATTTTATATGGTTTTTTAAAATTGCTGAAACTGTAGACATCATCAATAATTTTGTATTGCTCATTATCTGGCAAGTCATTACAATCTAATCCTAATTTTAAATACTTTTCATAGAATTCTTGAATTTTGCTTTCCTGTTCTGTCGTTAATGAATTAATCAATTTTGCCTCCTTAATTTTTGGGCGGGAATTTCACCCGCCCGATTATGTCAGTTAATCCGTAACATTCCTGTAACCTTGTGGCTCATATTCTTTTTGTATAATTATCTCATAATTCCCGACCGGTATCTCAATCGGCTTATGCTCTTCGTGCGTAAGCGTGGCAACTTTATTAACCCGCAGGTATTTCTTTTCCGCTTTTTGAAGCTGAACTGCGGCGGAAGTATCTTTTATCTGGTGATAATGCCCGCTTGCTTCGCCTTCCGCGAGGATTAAGCCCTTAACTTTTGTGGCTTCTTTCGGAATTTTTGCCACCTCTTTGAGAATTACATCGCCATGTCTAAACTTTTTCATTTTTTCCTCCTTCTTTTTTTGGGCTTTAATATCCAGCCCTTTTTAATCATTTTCTCTGCCCGCTCAAACAGCTTTACGCTATCTGCCCGCCAGCAATGTTTTAAAAACTTCTTTATAAGATTATATTGTTTATCAGTAATGGTTGCCTCCTGTAATCAATTCTGCGGGGCTTGAAGGGGTCAAAAACAAGTTTTAACCCCCGTCTCCACGAAATGTCTTCACTTGGGCAAAACTATGCCCTTAACCTTCGCTGTTAGTTTGTCGTTAAAGTTATCGTGAACAATTTTAACTACAACTGTTCTGCCTATCATATTGTCGCTGTCAAACGATACGCTTCCGCTTGGCGGGGCTTCGCCGAGCAGGGCGTGTATCATTTTCTTTAAGCCCCAATTTTTGCCTGGTGTGTTAATGCAATAGTTTTTGAGCGCATATCCGTCTATATCAAGGTCAAAAACTATCATATCGGCACCCGCTTTACTTACCTTTTCGGAAACGCCCACAACTGTGGCGGCGTGTTCGCCCTCTGTGGGCAGGTTTCCCTGTTCTTTGTCTTCTTCAAAAAACGATTTAATCTGCATAATTATCCTTCCCTTCTTTGTAATTCCGCTTAAAACGGTTCTTCAATGCCCAAATCCTGCTGTTCAATAATGCTTGTGTCTTTTGGTGCTTGTGCTATTTTTATGGTAGCTTTGCTTTTGTCGGGGAGAACCGATATCCGCGTCATAATCCCGCCAAGTTCCTTAATTGTTAATGACGCAAACGCTTTCCCTGCGAAATATTCCGTAAGTTCTCCGCCTTCAAGCCCCTTTTTCTTTGCTAAAGCCCAGAATGTTCGGCGCATTTGAGCATCAGGTTCATCGGGATTAGCGGCTGAAAATTCTGCTTCTTTTGCATCTTTGTGCTTCCTGTCCATTGTTGATTCACAGTCGTCATCTTCAGTTGCAAGCCCCAAATTCGCGAGAATTGAATACCTGCGCAAATAACTTAAATACGAACCAACGGATTGTCCGTCCTTTTTTGGTGTATCTATGCACGCAGAACCGCCGATATATTGCAGAGATTCGTGGAATATGTAGGTTTCTAGCCCCGGATTGCCGTCTTCAGAACTCACAATTTGAATAATAGTAAGCCCGTTGGCCTCCAGTGTAGGCGTTACGGCGTTGATAACGGTGTTCAAGTCCGCATATTTGGACTTAAAAAATGGATTCGTTGCCGATTTTATAACTGGCGGAAACTCTTTTTGCGCCTTCATCAGAGCAGGCATAATTTTATCTATGCTGTCGCTTTTAATCATATCTTCCCC